>Ga0102943_1001807_pt1 | contig 12946 bp, 11 predicted proteins | sample SalPonC_black_MG_FD_78174 | JGI IMG/M metagenome (GOLD analysis project Ga0102943, IMG submission 78174) | Salt pond soil microbial communities from South San Francisco under conditions of wetland restoration - Salt Pond MetaG... | ecosystem: Environmental > Aquatic > Marine > Intertidal zone >...
ATGGCAGACTTCCTGGCGCAGGGCCCGTGTCTTGATGTTCATCTCCTCTTCCACGCCCGCCATGCGGTTGATCTGGAAGGAATGGGGGCCTGCCACATTGATCACCACCGGGGCATCGATCTGTGTGCCGTCCGCCAGGGTGATGCCCTTTACCTGGTTGTCTTTTTTCCGGATCTCCGTGACCTGTGCGTTGAACAAAAATTTGCCACCCCTGGCTTCGGCGGCCCGCTGCACGTTGTGAGTGGCCTGTTTGGGATCAGAGATCAGGCCGGCTTCCGGGATATACAGGGCCCCGGCAATACTGTCCCGGGCAGGGATACCGAATCGCGGTTCACTGGGCAGGGTGGGGGGGCCGAAACCCCGGGTGTCCAGAATGGGAAGCAGATCGGTAATCTCTTTGGGACCAAAATCCCAGTAACACACACTCAGTTCGTCCAGGGCCGCCTTGACCCTTTCCAGGTTATGGTTTTTGGGGGTTTTCATCACCAGGCCGCCGGTGTTGATATATTTCACCAGCCCGGTTTCATCCACTGTTCCCAGATACCTGGGCCAGTCTATCCAGTAATAATACCCTTCCCGGGCCATGGTCACCCCGTCCGGGGTGGAGTAGTACAGCCGGATGATGGCACATGACCCTGAGGTGGAACCATGGCCGGCTTCCGGCAGTTTGTCCACGTTCAGCACCTTCAGGCCCCTTTTGGCCAGCTCGAATCCGGTGCAGGCGCCGATAATCCCGGCGCCGATGACAATGGCATCATATCTGTGCTCCATTGGTTGCAGTCCTTACATATTTTTTTTGAGTTTACGTTTGATAAATCCCAGGGTTTTGACAATGAACAGACACAGATCCACCCAAAAGGCGGTGATCAGCCATACCGGACCATTCCGGCCATCAAACCCGGGAGGTTCGTCACAAGTTTTTCCAGCGTTCAATTTTTTCAAAGGCGGATGCGGCCCTGTCCATGAGGGTGGACAGGTTCACCGGTTTTTTGAAATAGTCTTCAAAACCGGCATCCCGGCAGTCGGCCAGCTCAAACAAAGAGGCATACCCGGTGATGGCGTAAATCACGGAAACCGGTCTGCGTTTCTTGATCTCCCGGCACAGCTCTATTCCGTTCATACCGGGCAGGTTCAGGTCGAAAAACATCACATAGATGGTTTCATTTTCCAACATTTCCAGGGCGGTTTCCGCATCCAGGGCAGACCGAACCTCATAGCCTTTCCTGGAAAAGGCCTGTTCCAGAAGGCTTATTATCGCTTGTTCATCATCCACAACCAGAATTTTTTTTTCAGCCATTTTCTCTCCTTTTGGTTGGCTATGATAATTTTTGGGGCAGTTTACCCGCACATTGATCAGTTGTCCAGCAGATTCCTGATGCTTGCCAGCAGGTCTTCACTGGTGGCCGGTTTCATGAGAATTTTGTCCGGTGCGGCCGCACCTGTCTTTGCTGTTACGGTATTTTCACTGCACCCGGTGCACAGGATCACCGGGATATCGGCCCGCACCTTTTTCAGGGCTGCAACCAGTTTGTCCCCTGTCATTTCCGGCATGGTCATGTCTGTTATGACCAGATCAAATTCCCGGGACGCCTGTGTGAAACATGTCAGCCCCTGCTGCGCCATGTCACAGGCAGTGACCCTGTACCCGGACCGGGACAGCAGTGCTTCCATCATGTGCAATACCGATGCTTCATCATCGATCAACAGAATTTTCTCATTTCCATTGCAGGGGACGGCTGCCTTTTTGGTTTCATCACACCGGACCTCCTCCCTGGTGAATCTGGGCAGATACAGGTAAAATGCCGTGCCTTGTCCTTTGGTGCTGTGGGCAAAAATTTTCCCATCCAGGTTTTCTACAATGCCGTGTACCACTGCCAGCCCGAGTCCTGTGCCCTTTCCCCGAACCTTTGTCGTAAAATAGGGCTCAAAAATGCGTTTGCAGATTTCAGGGTCCATGCCCTGTCCGGTGTCTGCCACTTTCAGGCACACATAGGAACCAGGCGCCATCCCGAAGGCCGGCAGGGTATCTTCTGAAAAATCAGCCTCACTCAGGGATACGGTCAATTCTCCACCGTTTTCCTCCATGGCATGCAGGGCATTGCTGATAAGATTGAGGATTACCTGGTGCATCTGGGTGGGATCAGCCTTTACCATACCCACCTTGTTTGGAATGTTTTTGAAGATTTTTATGGTGGCCGGCAGTGAGGCCCGGGCCAGTTTGAGCACCTCTTTTACAATCAGCTGCAGTTTCAGGGGCCTGCAGTCCTGTTCTGTTTCCCGGCTGAATGTCAGGATCTGCTGGACCAGCTCCCTGGCCCGGACAGCCCCGTTTATCACCGACTGCATCTGGTCCCTGACCGGGCTTTGCTGTGGCAGGTCCTGCATGATCATTTCAGAAAATCCGAGAATGGGAAACAGGATATTGTTGAAATCATGGGCGATTCCCCCGGCCAGGGTGCCGATGGCCTCCATTTTCTGGGACTGCCGCAGTCGGGCCTCCATGGCCTGGTTGTTTTCCATGGCCTCCATCAAGTTGTCCATGGTCGTCTGCAGTTCCCTGGTTTTCTGGTGCAGCTGTTTTTTTGACTTTTTCAGGCTGGATACGGTCTGTTTGTACTGCAGTTTCTGGTATGCCTGTTCCGACAATTGTTCTGTTATCAAAAAAAGAGAATGGCTGATGTCTGTAAACCGCTCCACAGACATGGCGGTTACGTCGCCCAGGGCTGCGGCATAGGCATCATGGTCTGCACCGATGACATCGGCATATGCCAGCATCTTTTGCGCATCTGTTTTTTCATTTCTGATCTGGCCGATAATCCAGTTAGCAACATGATTGCCGGCAAAGGTAACGGCAATTCTGGCATTCCACAACCCTGGCCCCGGACAGGGCGAGAATACCGGCCCCTCCTGTGTATGATGCCCGGCTGCCATGTTTGCATAGAATTCCACACATTTTGCGCGGCCTGTCCGGGTATTCTGGACAACCTCCCTGCACAGCCGGCAGAAATTGCCGGGCCTGGTGATGGCATTTCCATTTGTATCGGTGATAATGGCTGAAACCGCTGTGGCTTTTGCAAAGGCATCTTGAATTTTCTGGATCTCATCGATATCAAATATCTGTGCAAACGCCGGTATACTGATTTTTTCACCCATAATCCACCTTTCCCGTCAAGAGGTCACCTGGCATAAGTTGTATCCTGCTGAACCGCATCTGTTACACGATGATCAGGTTTTTGCGTACGTCTCTACACTGTCTGCAGCAGCGACACCGTCTTTTCCGCAATGCGGTGGATGTCCTGGACATGGTCCACAGCCCCCATCTGTATGGCCTCTTTGGGCATGCCGAACACCACACTGGAGCGTTCATCCTGGGCGATATTGAGCGCACCGGCGTTTTTCATATCCAGCATGCCGGCGGCCCCGTCTTTTCCCATGCCGGTGAGCAGGATCCCTATGGCATTGGCCCCGGCATACCTGGCCACGGTTCTGAACAGGACATCCACGGCCGGTCTCTGGTAATGAACCAGGGGCCCTTTTTTCACCTCCACATAATACCTTGCCCCGCTGCGTTTGAGCAGCATATGATAATTGCCCGGGGCAATGAGCACCTCCCCGTTGGTAACGGTATCCCCGTTCTGTGCCTCTTTAACCCGCATCTGGCACAGCTCGTTCAGCCGCTGGGCAAAGGATGCGGTGAACTGGGCCGGCATGTGCTGGACCACCACAATACCCGGGGTATTCACCGGCATCCGGGTCAACACGTTTTTAATGGCTTCGGTCCCCCCGGTGGAGGCCCCGATGGCAATGATTTTATTGGTGGTTTCCGCCAGGGCTTTTGATGCTGTCACTGCCGGTGTCTGCATTTTTGCCGTATCACTGACGGGCTGGATCAGTTTGGCCCCGTAAACGGCCCGTATCTTTTCTCCCAGCTGCACACTCATATCCCCCACGGAATAGGCGGCACTGGGTTTGGAAATCACCTCGAGCGCCCCCAGAGAAAGGGCTTCCATGGCCAATTTGCTGCCTTTGGCGGTAAGGGAACTCACAATGATCACCGGCAGCGGAAAATGCTTCATCAATTTTCGTAAAAACGTGATGCCGTCCATTCTGGGCATTTCAATATCCAGGGTGATCACATCCGGCTTCAGGCTGACGATCTTATCCCGTGCCGCATAGGGATCAGGTGCCGTGCCGACAACCTGTAGTCCCTCCTGCCGGGACAATTGTTCGGAAAACACCTTTCTGACCACTGCCGAGTCATCCACCACCAGCACCTTAATGTCTCGGGGCATTGCACCATCTCCAGTCTGTAATGGTTTTTTGAAAAAACCTGTTAATCTGTATGCAGCAGCATCCCCAATTTTGCCATATCTGTATCAACCATGTGGAATTGGCTTTCCGCCGGCATTTTTGACAACCCGACAATTTCGGGTATGCCCAGCGCAAAAGGGTTCTTTGTCTGTGTGCTCCGCAGGGCATTGCCACAGACCATGTTGAGCAGTTCCTTGAGCGTACCCGAAAGATGTTCCGGTGTGAGCTGGTCCTGCGGCTCTCCCATGAAATTTTCCGCCATTTCCAGCACCAGGGTTTCCGGCGCAGCCAAAATCACATGGCCGCTGACATCGCCGGAAAATGACAGCCGGCAGGCCATAATATCCGGCGCATCCAGTCCGGACCGGGATAAAGCAGCTGTCTGCCCGAATTCCACCGGCAGAAAAAACATGGTTTCCATGACTTCAGAAATCGAAGTCATCATCTCCGTCATCAATTGTGTCTTCATAATCCGCTTCTCCAAGAATGGTGACAATTACATCTCTGATCGCTTCGGCTGTAAAGGGTTTGGTAACATACCCTGCAGCACCGGCATTCATGAATTCATCGATCCGGCTCTGGTTGCCCTCCGTGGACACCACCACCACCGGAATATCCTGAAACAGTTCCTGCTCCTTCATGGCGTTGACAAACGCCAGGCCGTCCATGACCGGCATATTGTAATCGGTTATGACCAGGTCCACCCAGCTGTTTTTCATCAAGGCAAGGGCTTCTTCCCCGTTTGCCGCTTCCAGCAGATGGGAGCCGCCATAACCGGCCGCCTTCAGGGTGCGTTTGATAACCGCGCGCATGGGCAGCGAATCATCCACTATCATAATTGAATATAACATATTTTTATCCCGGGTCTTTTTGGTTTACGCCATCTGCAGCAGTGTTTCCACTTCCTGCATGTTGATCCCAAAATCCGCTATTATCATGGACATGTCAACAGCTGATATTCCCAGTTGTGTCATCACCTGGTCCTTGAACCGGTACGCCAGGCCGTCTGCACCCACGCCGTTTCCCAGCATCATGCTCAGACAGTCCGCAAGATACACTGCTGCAATCTGTTTATCCGCCATTTTTGTTTCATCCGACAAATGGTGGTGCCGGATGATATTCACCATTCTGGGACTGAATTTCCACATTTTGGCGATCATGGCACCCAGCTCGGCATGGTCGATGCCAAGGGCTTTTTTTTCCGCCTCCTGGAAGCTGAAATGTTGATTTGCCACAAGATCTGTTATTTTGCCCGAGGCATCAGCCACATATTTTTCCAGAACGATCTTGCCCATATCCTTGATAAGGGCTGCGGTAAATATGGTGTTTTTCCCTTTTAACCCCAGTCTGACAGCCACCTGTTTTGCCAGGACCGCCGAAGAAACCGAGTATCGCCACATATCCCCTTCATCCATCCCATACCCTTTCTGGCTGCCCCCAAGTGTTTGTGCTCCAGACTTTAACAATGCCAGTTCAATCACCTGGTCAATCCCCAGCAGGTTGACCGCATCCTTGATGGATTCCACCGGATTTTTCATGCCGAAATATGCGGAGTTACAGGTGCGCAGAACGCCTGCCGTGATGACCGGGTCATACTGGATCACTTTGGCGATGTCTGCCATGGAACTGTCCGGATGCTCTGCCACTGCCAGCAGCTGGCCGGCCACGGCAGGGATGGGCTTCAAATTTTTCACCTCTGCCACCAGTGTTTGAAGTGATATCATATTTTCACCTCCCCTGATCCGGATGTTTTTACATAAATATCTCCTGTGGCAATCTCGATTCTCACGGTACGGTTGACATTTCCCCCCACATTCTGTTTGGAGATCATGACCTTGTTCTTGAAAAACATTTTTTTCAAGGCCATGTAATTTCTTTTGCCGATATTGAAAAACCCCTGCTGGTCGAGGATCTCAGCCCCGCCTGCCACATACACATTCATGCGTTTCTTGTCACCTCCCAGCTGGTAGGCGCTTTTGAACAGCCGCGGGATGCCGGAATCAGCAAACATATAGGGCCTTGCCGCTGCCTTTTGCTTGTCAATGGAAGAATCCGGCAGCATAAAGTGCAAAATGCCCCCCACTTTGACCGCAGGATCATAAATGACCAGTCCGATGCACGATCCCAGAGAATAAGTGATAATCGATTCCCCGGGATTATTGCTCACCTTCATATCTGCAACACCGACAATCTGTTTCATGTGGCTATCCTTTTCACCCGGGGTCAGAAGTTAACTTTTTTACCCTGTTTGTCTTTTCGACAGAATAAAAAAATGCCTGTATCTGTTCCCCCGGCTTCTTGATGAAAAAAGGTAAAAAAAGTTAACTTCTGACCCCGAAAATGCCGTGGATATCAAGGATCAGTCCCACCCGGCCGTCGGCCAGGATGGCACCGCCGGCAAGGCCTTCCACTCCCTCGAGGTGGGCCCCCAGGCTCTTGATGACATATTCATCCTTGCCCAGCAGCTCATCGATGAGAAAGGCGCGGGTTTCATCCTTGGATTCCACCACCACCACAAGGCCCTCGTGTACCGGTTTTTTCTCATTGGAACTGTTTGTCCGGTATATGTTGTTCAGCCGGATCACCGGAATCAGGCTGCCTCTGTCCTTGACCATCTCTCCTTTGCCCTCCACGGTAAAACAGTCCTCTTTGGGAGGTTTGAACGCTTTCTGGATGGCCATGGTGGGGATCACATATTTTTCTTCATCCACCCGTATCAGCATCCCGTCGATGATGGCCAGTGTCAGGGGCAGGCTGATGGTGAATTTGGTACCCCCGCCTTTTTTGGAGGCGATCTGCAGCTGGCCCCGGAATTTTTCCAGACCGCTTTTCACCACATCCATGCCCACGCCCCTGCCGGACACATCCGTGATCTCTTTTGCCGTGGAAAACCCCGGCTGCATGATCAGATCAAAAACCTGTGCATCTGTCATCTGTTCTTTACCGGTAACCAGACCGGTCTTTTTTGCCTTTTCCAGGATGGCATCCCGGTCAAGCCCTTTGCCGTCATCTTCTATTTCGATCATGATGTGGCCGCCCTTGTGGTAGGCCCTGAGCACAATCTGTCCCTGGGACGGCTTTCCTTTTTCCAGGCGGTCGGATACCGCTTCTATGCCGTGGTCAACCGAATTTCTGATCATGTGCACCATGGGTTCATACAGGGCATCCACCACGTTTCTGTCGATCTCGGTGTCCTCGCCCTGCATGGTCAGATTGACCTCTTTGCCGGATTTTTTTGACAGGTCCCGCACCAGGCGGATCATTTTCATGAATGTGGCTTTGATGGAAATCATGCGCATGGACATGGCAATGGTCTGCATATTGGTGACAATCTGTCCCAGCTGGGACACATTCTGGCTGATCAACGGATAATCCATGGTTTTCTGCTTGAGCATGGACTGGGCAATGACCAGTTCCCCGGCATAGTCCACCAGATCATCCAGTTTTCTGGTGCTCACCTTGACCTGGGTGTCAGGCTTCTTTCTGGAAGGTGTCTGGTCCATGAGGGCGGATGCCACCTGGCTGGGCTGCACCTTTTCCGCATCCACCAGGATCTCTCCGATTTTTTTGTCCGGATGGGTTTTCTGGTCTTCCAGGGCCTGGTCAAGGCTGTTTTGGTCCACCATTTTTTTCTTTACCAGGATTTCCCCCAGGGGTACTTTTTCCCCTTTTGTCAACGCATGCTGAATGGTCTGGAGTTTATCCCGCAGGGTATCCACATCGATATCATCATCTTTGGGCATGAATCCGGTGTTGATGCCTTCATTGACCCGTTCCATCAGCTGTTTCAATGTATCCACTGATTCCAGGATAGCATCCGTGGCAATATCGTTTATGACAAAATCGCCGGAACGGGCACTGTCCAGCAGATTTTCCGTGGCATGGGCCAGCCGGTTGATTTTGTTCAAAGACAGGAACCCGGACACCCCTTTTATGGTGTGAAAGGGGCGGAAGATGTTGTTGATGATCTCCATGTTGGCAGGGTCCTGTTCCAGGTCGATGAGGTTGACTTCGATGGTTTCCAGGTTCTCCTGGGCCTCTGACACAAAATCGATGAGGATTTCCATGTCATCACCTGAAATTTTTACCGGCGCTGTTTTTTCCGGCGCTGCCTGGTTGTCTGCAGCAGGCGCCTGCTGTTCGGGCGCTGCTGTTTTTTCTTGTGAAAATCGCATTTCCAGTAACTCCAAAACATCGGAACAATCAAAGGCAAAGGGTTCATTGCGTTTCATATGGCTGAGAATCGACTTGAGCAGCACCAGGCCCTCCTCCACCGGCCTGGTGCTGTCTGTCTCTTCCAATGTCATGGTTTCCACATATTTTTTGCAGGCTGTGGCTGTTTCATGGAACAGGGAGGGTTGTATATTTTTCGAAACAGCCATAAGTCCATCCAGGTTGTTCAGCAGATCTCCGAGCACCGGCATTTCCCCGGGACAGAAGCCGCCGATGAGCAGCGTGAACTCCTCCAGTTTTTTTTCCAGTTCCGCGCAGCAGTCAGGTCCGGTGGTATCATGGTCAGGTTCAGGTTCAGGTTCAGACTCAGGTTCAGGCTCAGGCTCAGGCTCAGGCTCAGGTTCAGGTTCAGATGGATGGATATCCGGCGGTTCTGCCATATCCGTGGCTGCAGCATCTGTCTCTGCCGTATCCACATATTCAAACATGCCGGCCGGGGCATCAGAAGGTTCTGTTCCCTCGGCCGGCGCTGGTGTACGGGGCTGTTTCACCGCAGCTGACAGATCTGATATAAAATGCTCCAAAGATGCCATCAGCTGCTCCCCGTCTGCCGTACTGTCTGAGATACCCCGGGTAATCAGGTCCCGCGCCCGTACGATTTCCCCGGCTTCCGCCTGCAGTGACAGACGTATGCATTCACCGTGCATCTTTTTGAGCACCGGCAGTAAACCAGACATGGTCTCACTGTCTTCCGGATCTGCCAGAACAAGTTCGCAGGAAAACTTCTCAATTAATTCCTTCATGGTGTCATAGGGCATGGGTGTATCCTTATGCAAAAAATTATGTGCGATTTAAAAATTCTTAAAATCCTCGTCATCATCATCAAATGGAATGACTTGGTCCGGCCGTACTTCACCGGTCTTGCCGGCCAGCATTTTTTTGCTGCCACCCGCCTGTTTTTTGCTGCCGGTCCCGGCTGTGTGCTGTGAGGATATGGTCCGGGCATTTTTGTGCCCGCCTGCATCATGGTCCTGGTTCATCCGGCCCGTCACCATCAGCACCAGTTCACCCACATAATCCCTGAGCTGTTCTGCCTGGGCATTCATCTCTTCTGCGGCGGATGCGGATTCTTCGGCATTGGCGGCATTCTGCTGCACCACCTTGTCCATTTCCGTTATGGCGATATTCACCTGTTCGATGCCGCTGGACTGCTCTTTGGAGGCAGCGGAAATCTCTGCAATCAAAGACCCTACCTTGGCCGCGCTCTGGGCCACTTTGGAAAATTCATCATTGGTGGTGGACACCAGTCTGGAGCCGTCACCCACTTTTTTGCTGGTGCCTTCGATGAGTTCTGCGGTATTTTTGGCTGCTTCCGCCGCCCGCATGGCAAGGTTTCTTACCTCGTCGGCCACCACGGCAAATCCGGCACCGGCTTCGCCGGCACGGGCTGCTTCAACAGCGGCATTCAACGCCAGCAGGTTGGTCTGGAATGCGATTTCATCAATGGTTTTGATGATCTTGGAGGTTTCTTCACTGGCCTTTGAAATATCTTCCATGGAGTGGATCAGCTGGTCCATGGAGGTGTTGGCCCGCTGCACCACCTGGTTGGCATCCTGCATCAGGCTGTCTGCCTGACCGGCATTTTCCGCATTCTTTTTGGTCATGGAAGACATCTCTTCCATGGAGGAAGAAGATTCTTCGATGGAGGCGGCCTGCTGGGAGGCCCCTTCGGCCATGGCCTGGGAAGAGGAGGATACCTGACTGGAGGCGGATGCCACCTGGTTGGCCCCTTCATCCATGCCCTGGGTGATGCGGGTGAGGGCCTTGTTGATGCCCCGGGAGATGAGAAATCCCAGTCCCATGGCCAGTACCACCCCTAAAATAGAAGCAACAATCGACAGAATTTCAATGAATGTGGCCTGATCATGGGCTTTCTCCACTTCATGGGCTGCCACATCCTGGTTGATTTTTACGATACGTTCCAGCAGATCGAGTGCTTCACCCTGACGTTCAGCCACCGGTCCCAGCAGCTGGGCTTTTCCCTGCTCCGCCAGAGAAATCCCCTGGTCAATGATCTGGAGCATGGTATCAAAATGTTCGAACACCTCTTGCATGGCCGGCAGCATTTCCATGGAATACAGTTTTTGGGCACCTTCCACATTGCCCTGAGCCTGGGCCTGCTTGATCTGTTTCACCGCATGGTGAAACCGTTTGTGGGGATCCGCCATGGCCCGGATCACCGCAGCCAGATCCGGGTTGTCTGTTGTAAATTCAGCCATCCAACGGCCTGCAGCGCAGGCAGTATGATCTTCACCGCCATCGAATGACCGGTCCATGTTCACCAGGGTCAATACCCGCTGCACCAGATTATAATGGTCCTTGGTAAAGGATTCCACCTGCCGTCCCAGACGCATGGGGTCGGCCATGCCCAGTTTGTCCCATTTCTGCATGATCTCCATGTATTTGTTGTTTTCCGCGCGCCAGGCATTCCAGGCCGGCACAAACTGCTGCCATAACCTGGCTTCCTCATCGGTCTGGGGCAGGGGTTCATACACCTTCCAGGCAGCCTCATAGTGCTGTCTGGCATCAGCCAGATTCTGATACTGCCGATCTCTTACTTCAGGGGCCAGACCGGGTACGGCCAGGGTCCGCATGGATCCCCGGATACCTTGTGCTTCTGCATGGATTATCTGCAGACTGTCCACACTGGGCAGGCGCACCCCGCCGATTTCGTTTACGGATTTTTCACCTTTGATGGCCCCGTAATATCCTACAATACCCACGATCAGGGTGATCACTGCCACCACCCCGAACCCCAGCATTAACTTGGTGCCCAGCTTCATGTTTTTACCCATTGTTCTTCTCCTTGAGTTTTTTTATTAACGGTGCGGACTCAATCATTTTTATGACGCACTTCAGCCGCAGATCCACAACAGGGATCACCTTTCCCCCAGCAGCTGAATCTCCTTTGCACTCAAGACCCTGTCAATATCCAGGAGAATTTTGACCCCGGAATCGATTTTGGCCATACCCAGAATATAATCCGTGTTGAGACTGGTACCGAATGACGGCGCATTCTCAATTTCCTCCTCCTTGATGTTGAGCACCTCCGAAACCGAGTCCACAACAATCCCTATCTGGATGGTCATGTCATCGGAATCGATTTCCACCACAATGATGCAGGTCCGGTCGGTGTAGTCAATGGCCGGCATCCCGAATTTGAGCCGCAGGTCGATCACCGGGATCACCTTGCCCCGCAGGTTGATCACCCCTTTGACAAAATCCGGGGTTCTGGGCACCGATGTAATGGGCATCATGCCGATGATCTCCTTGACCTTGAGAATGCCGATGCCGTATTCTTCATTCGCCAGGGTAAAGGTCAGGTATTTGCCCGTCTTCAGGGTGGTGGACTGAACTGCCTGGTTCAATGTATCTTGTGTGTCACCCATGTCGTTTTCCTCCCATGTTTCTCTCCTTCTGTTTTATCCATATATTTTACTGCACAATCATTTTATGCAGGACATCACACAAATCATCATACTGGCCATCCATGTAGGTGAAGTACCTGGGGAAAAACCTGTGGACAATCGCTCTGCTTTCCGTTTTTTTTTCTCCGGACAGCACCATCACGATCTTTTTGTCCTGGAAGATCTGTTTTTTTTCATACAGATCGTCCAGGCGGTCTTCATTGTCTGTAAACATTACGATAATGGGGCTTTCCAAATATGACTTTGTCCGGTTGACTTCCGTGATACAGGAATCAACTGTTCGGCAAATATGCATTTTCATACCAGGCATTTTCTTCTGGATGATTTTCAAAAAAAATCTGCCTTTTTCACCTGAATCCCGGTCCACGTATAAAATTAATTTTCTCATCTGCTCTCTGGTGCATTTTGGTAATCTGGTTTCAACAAGCAACGCCATTCTTTCACCATAGGTAAATCAAGTTTCATGCCAGCATGAAATAAATTTAAATACGCTTATATTTCAAAAGGTTAAATAGAAAAGCCTGTAGACACACTTTGTCATAAAAATATGACTTTGCTTTTCAATATCAGGGAGCAAAATAACGAAATGCTTATTTGAAGGGGATTACAGAAAGAAAACCTGGTTTTTCACATAAATATGACATTCGTAAAAATATGACATTATTGCTGCTCGCCTTGAAATCCCAGCCTTACGCCTCAGTTCCTGTCAAGAAAAACAAGAAAATGAGGAGGAGTAATTGGGTTGCGGGTTTCCCGTGTTAGATATGATCACGGTTAAGATAATTTATCTTTGGGCTTTATCCAAGGCCGTATCCAAAATCTTCCGGACTTTTTCTGTCATGTCCGCCATTGAAAAAGGTTTCTGGATAAATGCCACCCCGTCATCCAGGACCCCCTGATGCGCAATGACATCGGCGGTATAACCGGACATGAACAACAACCGGATGTCCGGGTAAAGAGTGGTGATTTGTCCA
>Ga0102943_1001808_pt1 | contig 12935 bp, 13 predicted proteins | sample SalPonC_black_MG_FD_78174 | JGI IMG/M metagenome (GOLD analysis project Ga0102943, IMG submission 78174) | Salt pond soil microbial communities from South San Francisco under conditions of wetland restoration - Salt Pond MetaG... | ecosystem: Environmental > Aquatic > Marine > Intertidal zone >...
CCCGGCCTTGCTGAAGTCTGTGAAACCGTTGGGATGCCGCCGGTGCTGGGGCTGGGCTCCTGCGTGGATAACACCAGGATTCTCATTGCCGCATCCGCCATGGTCAAGGCCGGGGGTCTGGGTAACAGCATTGCCGATCTGCCGGTGGCCGGATGCGCCCCGGAATGGATGAGTGAAAAAGCGCTGGCCATCGGCCAGTACTTTGTGGCATCAGGCGTATACACGGTATTCGGCATCGGGTTTCCATCCATTGCCGGCACCCGGTTCCATGATCTGCTTTTCAACGGTCTGGAACAGCAGGGTTACGGTAAATGGGGCACAGGCAAAGACCCCATTGAAATTGCCAGACTCATGATTGCGCACATTGACAAAAAACGCAAACAGCTGGGCATTGACAAGGTTCGGGAAAGAACCCTGGTGGACATGAACGACCGCCGGGCCATTGCCTGATAATCACTTCTTACCTTCCCCGGGGCGGTTTCCTGAAACAGCCGGCAGAATGGTTGGAAACCGCTTCGGGGGTTCTTTATTCCGGTGGTGAAAAAAATTTGACATCCATGCACCAAGGCTTTATATAAATAAGCGTACAGACAATCAAAAAAAGGACCTTGGGCATGGGCCGAAAAAGCATATCCCACATCCGGAAACCTGAAATTCTGCGCCACACATACAAGGTGGTGGAAGAAGAAGGGTTCATGGGTATGACCATCGGCAAAATAGCCACCCGCATGGGGGTCAACTCAGGGCTTCTGATCCATTATTTTAAAAGCAAGGAAGGCCTGATCATGGAAATGGTGGATTATCTGTTCAAAATTTCCATGACATCCTACCACAAAGAGCTGGAAAAATACACCACCCCCCAGGCACGGTTCCAGGGCCTTATGCACATACTGTTCAGCACCAGCGGCAAAGGACCCCAGCGGGACGCGGTTTTCTGGTCCTGCTATGCCATGGGTTTCAGAAATCCTGAAATCCGGGAACGTATCCAGGACATGCAGGAAAAATTCATTTCATTTGGCGTTAAAGAAATCGCCTCCTGGGAAGATGCCGGACTGGTCACGGTTCAGGACAAGGAAAAAGCCGCAGCCTCTATCCTGGCGCTTTCCGAAGGATTCGGAATTCTGCGTAATTCCCTCAAAGATCTGGACTCACTGGAAGAGATTGCAGATTCCATGCGGCAGTGTGCCCTTGAGGCGCTGGGTGCAGAGGCATCCGTCACCAGTGCTGCTGACCGGATATCAGCGCAATAGACTGGTTGTCTGCTACAGCTGCGTATCCGCTGAGACCCCATGGCGGTATCCTGTGAACGGGCCGTCAGAGCCGAAGGGGACCTGGTACAATATGCCGGGATACTTTCAGTCAGAGAGTGGATCGTTCTATTTCATTATTCACATGGGACCCTCCCCCCGCAGGGCCTCGGACCGCGCACAGAATACCACCATGGACGCGGCCGGAGACTTGCAGTTCAGATCAGCACGGAAAAGGACAGGGAAACAAAAGACAGCAGGGTGGAGATCATGATGGCGCCGGCTGCCAGGTCTGTATCTGAGTTAAGCTGACCTGACAGCACAAAGATGGCCGTGGATGTGGGCAGGGCAAAAAAGATCATCCCCACGGTAAAGGCGATACCGGTCACCTGGAAAAGCGTCAGCAGGACAAAACCCGCTGCCGGCAGGAAAGCAAGCTTGATGCCGGCGGCCAGCAATGACAGCCGGCCATGATCGGCAAGCCCCTTGAACTGTAAAGAACCGCCAATGGATATCAACGCCAGGGGCAGCGTTACAGATGTCATCAAGGAAAAACTGTTGTGGACAAACAAGGGAAAATCAAGGCCGGATCGTGAAAACAAAAATCCGGCAGCACACCCGATGATCAACGGATTGGAAACCAGCGCCCGGATGAAAAATCCCGCCTTTTCCCGGGCTGCCGGTTTCTGGTCTGAATACCATACCAGAACAGAAACCGATAACACATTGATCACCGGAATGACGATACCGGCCAGAATCCCGAAATGGCGGACCCCTTCTTCCCCCAGCACCGTAAGAACAATGGCCATGCCGATATAAGTGTTGAACCGGAAACAGGCCTGGCAGAAAGAACCGGCCTGGAAGTGTGAAATATGGAAAAAACGGATCGCTCCCAGGCTCGCCAGAAAAGCCAGGAGTACCCCTATAAGCCCGGCCATACATAGTCCTGCATTTATTTGCTGATCCGGCCCGCTGCCGCCGATTTTCCAGAACAGCATGGCTGGAAAAAAAATATAGTAGACCAGACGGTCCGACATGGCAAGGAACCGGTCATCGGTCATGCCGTAAAACTTGAGCAGCCGTCCCAAAACCAGCAGGGCGAATAAAGGGAATATGGTATTGAGAACCAGCATGCTCAGACGGTGAAAATGCGGTTTTCAGTCAGGCTCAGGAACCGGGGGCCTTTGTCTGTTATATGAATGACACTTTCAATGCCTGCGGCAAACCGGTCCTTGAAGATACATTTGGGTTCCACGGCAAAGACCATGCCGGGCGCAAGTTCGGTGTTACGTCCCCTGGCCAGGATGGGTTCTTCCACCAGTTCCAGGCCTATACCATGGCCGATGAACCGGGACTTGAGATCCGGCAGTCCCAGAAAATGCGCACCCAGGCCCAGTTTTTGCGCCCTGTCCAGGGCTGCGGCGAACACCTGTCCCACCGGGGTGCCGGGAACCATGACATCCTTGACATGGTGAAGGATGTCAATGGCGGCCAGACCTGCCTGTTGTGCTTCAGCCGGCATTGTTCCAATCACCAGCATCCGGGTTTCATCCATATGATACCCGTTAACCATGGTGCCAAGGTCCATGAGCACAGGCTCATTTTCGCCGATCAATTTACGGCCGGCCCCGAACGGGTAGGCACTGCAGGTGCCGGCGCCGCTCACCGGGCTGTCCAGGGCCCCGCCCAGGCCCCCTGAGCTGCCGCTCAACAGATGATGGGCAAACCCTTCAGCCCGGTAATGGCGTACCAGCAGTTTGCCTGAATGGCCGTTGGCCCGGGCAAAGGCCTCAATGCGGCCGCAAAAAGCGATCTCTGATTCTCCAGGTACAAGATTTTCGCATATGAATGCAAAAGTATTTTTTGACACCCTGGCTGCCTCCTCCATGCGGCGGATCTCCCAGTCGGATTTGATCATGCGGCAGCCGGTAATCAAGGGAGTGGCATCCGTAAAAACCGCCGGGGAAAACAACGATTGAAGGAACTGAAAATCGCGCACCGGGAGCACATCAAAGGCCAGGCCGATGGACCGGGCAACAGTGGTATACACCGCTTTGATCCGGTCCGGTATCCGGGTGATGGATGCAATGGGAACCACGTGGGCAATGCCTGTTTCCCAGCGGGCCCGGGGCAGATATTGTTTCACAAACAGCAATGGGTCATTGTCCACCGGCACATACAGATATGCATCCTGGGCTGTTCCTGAAAAATAATAAATATCCGGCTTATGGGTCAGAAACACCGCTCCCATGCCGGTTTTTTCCATGTAACGTGTAAGATTCCGGATCCGGTCGGCAATTTCCCTGACCGGTGTCAGAACGGTTTCATTTTTCATCAAGAATATACCGTATGGCTTTCAGAAGGTCATAGTTGCCAACGGGTTTTTGCATATATTTTTTAATACCCATTCTGATGGCTGCCTTTTCTGAAATATCTTCACTGAAACCGCACCACAGGATAACGGGCATATCAGGCCGGATGTGCAGCACTTCCTGTGCAAGCTTGTCTCCTGTAAGCTCCGGCATGGTCATATCAGTGACAAGCAGATCAAACGCATGGGGATTTGAGGCAACCGCCTTGAGTGCTGACATGCCATTGTCAAACAAATAGGTCTGATACCCATGACTTTCCAGAAATTCTTTACAGATCTCTCTGATTGCTTTTTCATCATCAACAACAATGATTGTTTCTGTACCGCTCAGGGTCTCGGCTTCATTTTTTTTTGGTTTTCCCGCACCATGCCCGGCCTGGTCTGCTGCAGGAAAATCTATCACAATCCGGGTACCCCTGCCAGGCGTACTGTGTACAGACAAAAATCCGTCGTGCTCGTCAACAATTGCCTGGACAACGGCCAGACCCAACCCCCCATTACTCTGGCCTGTTTCCCTGGTTGAATAATAGGGATTAAATGCTTTTTCCAAGGTGTTTTCATCCATACCGTGGCCGGTATCACTCACTGCCAGTCTGAGAAAATTCCCTGGAGGGATGACCTTGTCTTTTATGTACCGCTCACAGGTGGTTGTCTCATCTGTCAGGGATACGGTCAAAATGCCGCCCTGTTTTTTCATGGCATGGTATGCGTTCAGGCACAGGTTCATAACGACTTGATGCATTTTGGCTGGATCCGCCAGCACGGTCTGTCTGGAATCAAGCTGGGTCTTGATATCTATGGTGGCAGGTATGGATGACCTGAGCAGTTTTAAGGATTCTTTTACCAGCAGATAGATGCGCAGGGGGTTTTTGTTGTATTCGGCCTGCCGGCTGAAGGTAAGCACCTGCTGCACCAGCTCAGCCGCTCTTTGTGCTGCTTTCATGACCTGGTCCAGCTGTTCTTTTGCCCTTTGCGGGTTGTCCAGATTGTTCTGGGCCAGCTGGGAATAGCCAAATACTGCTGAAAGTATATTGTTAAAATCATGAGCGATTCCCGCAGCAAGGGTGCCTATTGCTTCCATTTTCTGTGATTGCTGAAGACGGATCTCAAGGCTTTTCTGTTCGCTGACATCCCTGGCGATGCCGTGAAAACCAATGGGGTCGCCATGGCCGTCGGTTAAAAGCCCCACTGATGTATCAACCCGGCAGACTGACCCGTTTTTCCTGATAAGCTCCCAGTCGAATGCCTTGCGCCCTTTTCCGGTTTTATACACCCGGTTGAATATTTTAAAAACTTTTCGGGCGTTGTGGCTGTCCATGAACTCTCTGTTGTTCATGCCTGCCAGCTCATCTTTGGTATACCCGAGGATATCGCACATGGCCTGATTGAAAAAGACAAAATTCCCGGTCAGGTCTACTTCGTAATACCCGTCTTCAATAGTCTCAATGATGGCCCTGAATTTTTTTTCGTGCGCTTTCATTGGTTGCATTTTGTATTCCAGAAGCTTTGTCAATTTAAGCTCATTAAACCAATTTATATCAAACTGCCGTACAATGCAAAAAAAAGATTACAAAACGACAAATGTCCCAGGTAATCGCAGGTAGATGCAGCATCACATACAGTGACATAGCCGACTGAGGGGGTAAGAACCTCGGCAGGAAGCCCCTGGAGGTGTCCTGTGAACGGACCGTCAGAGCCGGAGGGGCCGGCAGGCATGATAGGATGACAGAACCGGATACAGGTGATAAGTTCCTTAACTGAAAAAACTTACGGTAACCGGCCCCGCAGGATCTCGGGCCGGGCACAGGACACCTCCAGGGGCGGGGCCGGGTATGGCGTGCTGCAAAGAACGGTCGAAAACCTGGAATGCTGATAGCAAATTTCCAGAATGACCTGTGTGTCATTGACAATGCTGGACAAGCACTTATGATGGGTAATATTTTATTTTTTTTATTGTAAAGGAGATTTACATGCCTGATTTAACCGCTGTCATGGAAACCAGCAAAGGAACCATCCGTTTAAAATTATTTGCCGACCAGACCCCTGTCACCTGTGCAAATTTTGCCAATCTTGCCAAAAGACAATATTATGACGGACTCAAATTTCACCGGGTGATCAATGATTTTATGGTCCAGGGAGGATGCCCCCATGGCAATGGCACGGGCGGGCCTGGGTATAATTTTGAAGATGAGTGCAAAAAAGACCTAAAGCATGACAGGCCGGGAATTTTATCCATGGCCAATGCCGGTCCCGGCACCAATGGATCCCAGTTTTTTATCACCCATGTGCCCACCCCCCATCTGGACGGCATGCACACCGTATTTGGTGCGGTAGAAGGTGATGCAGACCAGAAAGTGGTGGACAGCATCGTCCAGGGGGATACTATTGAAAGTATCACCATCCAGGGCAATGTGGGTTCGCTGTTTAAAAAGGTAAAGCCCAGGCTGGACGAATGGAACAAGACCTTGAACAAAAAATTTCCCAAACTGCCCAGGGCATAAGTCAAAAAATCCGGACTGCCGGTCAGTCCGGATTTTTTTTGCATGCCGTGGCTATTATTGCATGCCCGCGTTATGCAAGGTCAATATACAGGGGTATCACATGCAGGGTATTGCTGTTTTCACTGGTCTGGCCCAGGCGCCATTCCTTCACCGGCATCCCTGCCTCCTGGATTTTCTGGATCATGCCTTTAATATTGATGAGGGGATGACGGGCAAACACATTGGGCAGCCCATAGGTCACGCTGCATACCAGACATTTGCCCGGACGCTGGGTGAGGTTAAAGGCCAGCACAACACGGTCAGGTTTGATGGAAACACATTCCAGGCCGATGTCATAGGCGCCTTCTGACACATCCCCGTAAAGGGCCTCAAAAAAACGGTCACTGGTTTGAGGGGGCAAGAGTTCATCGCAAAATTCTCTGGTAAAAATGTTATCCACCGCAGTTTGATTCATCGGGTTCACCAAATCCTTGTTATCCGGTTTTCCATGCCTGCATCTTCCTTAACTATATAAACCGGGCTGGAAAATCAAGGGTTAAAAACAGCACCCGCCTTTGGAGAAAATAAAACCCCCCGCAAATGCAGTCGACCCGCATCCATACAATCGGTCTGATGCAGCATGTTTTTTTAAATTGCTGCCCCCGGCCTTTTGTGGTAAATTAAGTAAAGTTTTTTGTATTGATATTCAAAAAAGATTTGGTAGACTTTATTTTTTGCCGGAGAATACCAGATAAAACAGGCAGAATCAACTGCACAAACACGGAAATTATGAATCACATGGAAAAAATTTCTCTTTCCAAAGGATTTACACTGAAACTGGCCGGCATGCCTGACACCAGCGTCATACGGCTTCCCAGGCCTGCCACCGTGGGGGTATCTGCCCAGGACATCCCCCATATTCGGCCCAAACTGCTGGTCAAGGAAAATGATTCAGTCAAAACCGGCCAGCCGTTATTCTGTGACAAACGGGATACCAGCATCCAGTATGTGTCCCCGGGCACAGGAACGGTGAAAAAAATTGTGTTCGGAAAACGCCGGCGGTTACTGGAAGTGGTAGTGGCCCTGGAAACCATGGATGATTTTATACAATTTGATCCGATTTCCGCCAGCCAGTTGCATCAGCTGCCCAAACAGGATCTGGTTCATCGCCTCAAACAAGGCGGTCTGTGGCAGACCATCCGGCAGCTGCCGGCCAGAGACACGGCAGACAGTGAAACAGCACCGCCTTTAATCATTGTCTGCCTCAACGGCAACGACATGTTCTCCCCCCATCCGGGTCTGGTGCTCCAGGACAACACCCGGCAGTTTGAATTCGGGCTTTCTGTGCTCAAACAATTTTCAGACCGGGTGATTGTTGCGGCCAGGACAGATTCCCTGAAACTGCTGTCACCGGTAAAGCATCTCATCACCCTTGAGGTGCCGGATATCCATCCTGCCTGGGATCCGGGGGCAATTTTGTATCACATCAAAAAAGAAGCAAAGGAAAATGCAGCCTGGTATATCAATGTCCAGGGCCTGGTGCGCATGGCACAATTTCTTGAAACCGGACAGTATCCGGTGGACACCATGGTCACCGTAACCAAAGGCAATGATAAAAAACCCCATATGATCACCCGCCAGGGGTCTCCCATCCGCCTTCTGGCCGGCAACTTACCTTTGAACAGCCTCATTACAACAGGCCGGTTCAACGGCCGCAGGGTGGATCCGGATACCCATCTGGGGTTTTTTGAAAATACCCTGAACATCATTCCGGATGCACCGGCAGATGAAATGTTCGGTTTTATCCGGCCTGGACTGGACAAGCCCACGGTATCCAAAGCTTTTCTGTCCAGTCTTGTGGACAGAAAGGTACAGATGGACTGCACCATGCATGGAGAAAAAAGGGCCTGCATCAACTGCAGCTATTGTGAAAGTATCTGCCCCACTGATCTGATGCCCAGTTTCATCATGAAGGCCCTGGTGAGTGATGATATTGAAGAAGCTCTGGCACTGGGCCTTCTGGACTGCTGCCGGTGTGGACTGTGCTCTTTCACCTGCCCGTCCAAAATCGAACTGGCACATATTTTATCGCAAGGTATGGATATGCATCACAAGGACAAACAAGGATAACGATACAATATCATGAATCCCTTAAAAAAAATATTTGAGCTGCTGGAATATGATTTCAGTGATGCCGGAAAATTTGCCAAACTGGCCCCTTTGTTCGATGCCACCAAAACCTTTTTTTTTCTGCCTTCTCCAAAAAACAAACAAGGCCCTTTTATCCGGGACAATCTGGACCTGAAACGGTACATGAGTTTTGTGATAATCTCCCTGCTGCCGGTGCTGTTTTTCGGCATATACAATACCGGATATCAGTCCGGTCTGGCCAGAGGAGAGACACTGGGGTTCTGGGCTTCATTTTTATCCGGTGCCTGGGTGGTGCTGCCCATTATTATCGTATCATACGCCGTGGGATTTTTCTGGGAAATTTTGTTTGCCGCCATCCGGCGCCACCCCATCAGTGAAGGATTTCTGGTTACAGGACTGCTGTTTCCTTTGACCCTGCCCCCGACCATTCCTTTGTGGCAGGTGGCAATGGGGATCTCATTCGGCGTGGTCATCGGCAAGGAAATTTTCGGCGGTACCGGCAGAAATATCCTGAACCCGGCATTGACAGCCCGGGCATTTGTTTTTTTCTCCTATCCGGTGACCATGTCGGGCAACATATGGGTGGCAGGCGCAGATGCAGTGGACGGCATCACCGGTGCAACCGCCCTGGCGGTTACCGCAGAAGGCGGCAGCAGCCTGACTTCAGCCCTTTCCGAACAGGGATTTACCCTGTCCAGCCTGTTTTTCGGATTTGTGCCGGGCAGCATCGGAGAAACCTCGGCCCTGTGCTGTCTGATCGGGGCAGTGTTTCTCATGGTCACCCGCATCGGCAACTACCGGATCATCCTGGGCGGCATTGCCGGTCTTGCCGTCACGGCAATCCTGTTTTATTTTCTGCCCGGCACCAAAGGCACCTGGGCTGCTGCAGGCCCCCTGTATCATCTATGTGCCGGCGGATTTTTATTTGGCATCTCCTTTATGGCCACAGATCCGGTTTCAGCGCCCGGTACCAATCCTGGCCGGTGGATCTTCGGATTTCTCATCGGATTTCTCACCGTGATTCTCAGGGTGGCCAATCCGGCGTTTGCCGAAGGGGTGATGCTGGCCATCCTGTTCATGAACGTATTTGCCCCTCTTCTGGACCACCTGGTCATGAAACACAGAATTTCAAAGAGGATCCCCAATGTCTGACAAAAAAAAATCATTTAAAAACAGCCGGATATATGTGGTTATGTTTGCCCTGGGAACAGCCCTGGTGTTCGGTGTGCTGATCACCTCCGCCGCCACCATGCTCAAAGAAAAGCAGCTGGAAAACATGGCCCTGGACAAAAAAACCAATCTGCTGGAAGCTGCCGGCCTGGTGCCGGAAGACAAAAAACCCTCACCTGAAGACATAAAACAGATTTATGATACCCATATCCGGCAGGTCTATGTGGATTCCCGGGGCCGGATTATAAAAGATCCCGCCAACAGCAGCCTGCAGCTGTACCTGATTCACACCGACCAGAAGATACAGGGATATATTGTTCCCATCACCAGCCGGGGATTGTGGGGAAAGATCCATGGATACATGGCTTTTGAAGCGGATGGAGAAACCGTTGCCGGATTTTCCATATACAGCCATTCAGAGACTCCGGGACTGGGCGGAGAGATTGAAAGCAACTGGTTTCAGGAAAATTTTGAAGGCAAAAAAATCCTCCATGAAAGCGGCCGGCTGGTTTCTGTGGGTATTGCCAAAGGAAAGGTGGAAAACCTGCCTGAAAATCTTCAGGACCACTATGTGGACGGCATATCAGGTGCCACCCTCACCGGCAGATACCTGAGCGAAGGACTGGAAGAAACCCTGACAAAATATGAACCGGTTTCCGTTATTTTCCGCCAGAGACAAGAAAGCCAGGCACATTTAAAAACCATATTGGAAGAATAAGGATATTTGCATGCAAACCGATATGTCCCATTACAAGGAAATACTGATCAAGGGTATCTGGAGAGAGAATCCGGTTGCCTACCAGGTGCTGGGCATCTGTTCGGCCCTGGCCGTCACTGTCAAAATGTCCACTGCCGTGGTCATGAGCATTGCCTTGACCCTGGTAGCCGCGTTTTCCAGTCTGATCATCTCATCTCTGCGCCGCTGGATCCCCTCCAATATCCGCATCATTGTGGAACTGACGGTCATTGCTTCACTGGTGATCATCACCGACGAGATACTCCAGGCCTTTTTGTATGACATATCCAAACAATTGTCCATTTTTGTGGGCCTGATCATAACAAACTGTATTATTCTGGGCAGGGCCGAGGCTTTTGCCATGGCAAACAATCCGGCAGATTCTTTTGTGGACGGTGTGGCCAACGGCCTTGGATACAGCATGATCCTGGTGGCTGTAGCGTTTTTGCGCGAACTGCTTGGATCAGGACAGTTTTTTGGATTTTCCGTTATCCCCGGGTTTTTATATGATATGGGATTCCAGGATATGGGTATCATGGTGCTGGCACCCGGGGCATTTTTCATTATCGGGCTGCTGGTCTGGCTGAAAAACAGCCTGCCCGGCATATCCCATGAAAAAAGATAAGGAGCTGCCATGGGCGATCTGCTGAGTCTGTTTGTCAATTCCGTGTTCATCGGCAATATCCTGCTGGCCTATTTTTTGGGCATATGTTCTTTCATTGCCGTATCCAAAACCATTGAAACCGCCACAGGACTTGGATTTGCCGTTATTTTTGTGCTCACCGTAACCAGCCCTGTGAACTGGCTCATCTACCATGGGCTGCTGGCACCCGGGGCCCTTGCCTGGGCCGGATTTCCGGAAATGGATTTGAGTTTTTTAAAATTCATTACCTTTATTGCGGTGATCGCCGCCATTGTCCAGGCGGTGGAAATGGTCATTGACCGGTATTCGCCGCTGCTGTATGCCAGCCTGGGGGTGTTTTTACCCCTGATTGCCGTAAACTGCGCCATTTTAGGTACCTCTTTGTTCATGGTGGAACGTAACCACTCATTCATTGAGTCTGTGGTGTTCGGGGCCGGATCCGGTACCGGGTGGATGCTGGCCATTGTGTCCATGGCCGCCATCCGCAAAAAAGTCCGGTATGCAGATGTCCCCAAAGGGCTTGACGGATTCGGATTTGTGATGATCATTGCCGGGCTTATGGCCATGACCTTTATGATGTTTTCAGGAATCACCCTCTAGCAGAACAAGGAGCATGCAGTGATTTACCTTATCAGTTTGTTGATATTTTCCGGCGTGATCATTATCCTTGTGTTTGTCCTTTTATTTGTGGAAGCCAAAGTCACCACCCAGGGCAGCCATACCATTACCATCAACGACAACAAAGACCAGGCCCTCACGGTTTCCGGCAATCCCACACTGTTGTCCGCCCTGGCACAAAATGAGATTTTTCTGCCCTCTGCCTGCGGCGGTTCCGGATCCTGTGCCATGTGCAAATGCAAGGTCAAGGATGGGGGCGGTGCCATTCTGCCCACGGAACTGGCCCATCTGTCCAGAAAGGAAAAACTGGAAAATATCCGGCTGTCCTGCCAGCTCAAGGTCAAGCAGGACATGGCCGTCCAGGTGCCGGAATCTATTTTCAGCATCAAAAAAGTAAATGCGGCTGTGGTGTCCAATGACAATGTTTCCACCTTTATCAAGGAGCTGGTGCTGGAACCGGCAGAACCCATTGAATTTGAAGCAGGTGCCTATATCCAGATCGATGTGCCTGAATATGAACTGACCTTCAAGGATTTTCACATTGACAGCAAATATGTGAGTGAATGGAAAAAATACAATCTGTTTGATTTGGCAGCCAAGGGGATCAAGCCAGGATTCCGGGCCTATTCCATGGCCAATGCCCCCCATGAAAAAGATATCATCAAACTCAATATCCGCATTGCCACCCCGCCTCCGGGCACCGAAGGGATCCCTCCGGGGTTCGGGTCCTCGTTTGTGTTCGGCCTCAAACCCGGGGACAAGGTTACCATCAGCGGCCCTTACGGCGATTTCATGGCCGAAGATACCCAAAAGGAGATGTGCTTTGTCGGCGGCGGGGCCGGCATGGCTCCTTTGCGCAGCCATATCCTTCACCAGCTGGAAGGCATCCACAGCGGACGTAAAATTTCCTTCTGGTACGGGGCCAGATCGGTAAAGGAAATGTTCTACCATGAAGAGTTCACGGATCTGGCCGAACGGTTCGACAACTTCACCTATCATGTGGCCCTTTCCAGCCCGGAAAAAGAAGATGACTGGAAAGGACTCACCGGCTTTATCCACATTCATCTGATAGACTCCTACCTCAAGGACCATGAAGACCCCACGGAAATCGAATATTACCTGTGCGGTCCCCCGCCCATGATTGATGCGGTCATTGAATCCCTTTATGAGCTGGGGGTGGAAGATGACATGATTTTTTATGACAAGTTCAGTTAAAATAAAATGATATCCTTTCTCGGGAAAAAATTACAAAATCCCCTGGTGCTGGCCTCGGGTATCCTGGGCAACAGCTATGATATCCTTGCCCGGGTCCATGATGCCGGCTGCGGCCTGGTGACCATGAAATCCATCGGACCCGCCCCCAGGGACGGCCACAAAAACCCCACGGTAATCGACCTGGGGTACGGCATGATCAACGCCGTGGGCCTGCCCTCCCCCGGGTATGCCCACATGGATGCGGAATGGCAGGCCCTGGCGAACCGGAATTTTCCCCTTAACGCCAGTATCTACGGCGGATCAG
>Ga0102943_1001809_pt1 | contig 12934 bp, 15 predicted proteins | sample SalPonC_black_MG_FD_78174 | JGI IMG/M metagenome (GOLD analysis project Ga0102943, IMG submission 78174) | Salt pond soil microbial communities from South San Francisco under conditions of wetland restoration - Salt Pond MetaG... | ecosystem: Environmental > Aquatic > Marine > Intertidal zone >...
CACTCCAGAGCCACGCGCGGCTGACCGGCGGCGCGGCGGCGGCGGCCGACGGCCTGCCGGGTGCGCTGTGACACGGGCGGCAGCCGGGCGCGGCGCGGCGCCCCGACAGGCCGCGCTCGGCGATTGACGCCCGTCCCGAGGGTGGTAAACCGGAGCGAATGCCAATACGGAGAGGCGGGTCATGAACCTCTTCGGCGACATTCGCGGTCTCGTTCTCGATACTCTGGGGCGGATGCAGGACGACGGCACCCTGCCGGCCGCGCTGGACCCGGGCAACGTCACGGTCGAGCCGCCGCGCGATCCCGCGCATGGCGACATGGCCACCAATGCCGCGATGGTGCTGGCAAGACCGGCGGGGATGAAGCCGCGCGACATCGCCACCGCGCTGGCCGGGCGCCTTGCCTCGGATGCCCGCATCGACAGCGCCGAGGTGGCCGGCCCCGGCTTTCTCAACCTGCGGCTGGCCCCCGCGGTCTGGCACGACGTGCTGCGCGCGGCGTTGCGGCAGGGCACGGAATTCGGGCGCTCCGGCACGGGGCAGGGCGCGCGCGTCAATGTCGAGTATGTCTCGGCCAACCCGACCGGACCGTTGCACGTGGGCCACACGCGCGGTGCGGTGTTCGGCGACGCGCTGGCGCGCCTGCTGGATTTCGCGGGCTACGACGTCACGCGGGAATACTACATCAACGACGGCGGCGCGCAGGTCGATGTGCTGGCGCGGTCGGTCTACCTGCGCTATCTCGAGGCGCACGGGCAGGAGGTGGCCTTTGCCGACGGCACCTATCCGGGCGACTACCTCAAACCGGTCGGCGAGGCCCTGATGCAAGAGGTCGGCGCGGCGTATGTCGATCAGCCCGAGGCGGTCTGGCTGGCCGAGGTGCGCGATTTTGCCACCGACGCGATGATGGCGCTCATCCGCGAGGACCTCGCCGCGCTCGGCGTCGAGATGGATCACTTCTTCTCGGAAAAGTCGCTTTACGGCACGGGCCGCATCGAGGCGGCGATCGAGGATCTGCGCGGCAAGGGCCTGATCTACCGCGGCGTGCTCGAGCCGCCCAAGGGCAAGATGCCCGAGGACTGGGAGCCGCGCGAGCAGACGCTCTTCAAATCCACCGAGCACGGCGACGACGTCGATCGCCCGATCATGAAATCCGATGGCGGCTGGACCTATTTCGCCCCCGATATCGCCTATCATTACGACAAGATTTCAAGGGGTTACGACCTCCTGATCGACGTGTTCGGCGCCGATCACGGCGGCTATGTCAAGCGCATGAAGGCGGCCGTCTCGGCGCTGTCGGACGGGCGCGTGCCGATCGAGATCAAGCTGTGCCAGCTGGTGAAGCTCTACAAGAACGGCGCGCCCTTCAAGATGTCCAAGCGCGCGGGCACCTTCGTCACGCTGCGCGACGTGGTCGACGAGGTGGGCCCGGACGTCACGCGCTTCGTGATGCTCACGCGCAAGAACGACGCGCCGCTCGATTTCGATTTCGACAAGGTGCTCGAGCAGTCGCGGGACAACCCGGTGTTCTACGTCCAGTACGCCAACGCGCGCGTCAACTCGGTGCTGCGCAAGGCCGCGGGCGCGGGCATCGATGCCGACGACGCGGCGCTGGCCGGGGCCGATCTGTCGGTGCTGACCCACCAGGCGGAACTGGCCCTCGCCCGCAAGATCGCCGAGTGGCCGCGACAGGTCGAGATTGCCGCACGCGTGGGCGAGCCGCACCGCGTGGCGTTCTACCTCTACGATCTTGCCTCGGACCTGCACGGTTTGTGGAACCGGGGCCACGACGAGCCGTCGCTGCGCTTCCTGCAGGAGGGCGATCCGGCCACATCCGCCGCGAAAATCGCGCTCGTGCGCGCGGCAACTGTTGTGATTTGCGCCGGCCTTGGTATCCTTGGTGTCACGCCGGTGGACGAGATGCGCTGAACGCCGCCGCCACCGGTGCGAGCAGGCAACCAGGGCCCGGCGGCCATGTATCGCCGGGACGAGAGGCAGAGCATGGCGGAGATGCAGGCATCCCGGGCGCAGCCCGGCGAGGGTGGTCGCGTGGCGGCCATCGCGAAGATCACGAACATCGCGGGCGCGCTCGTGTCGCTGGGCCTTCTGGTCGGGATCGCGCAATGGGGCTATGATGTCATGATGCGCGACGTGTCGGGCGTGCCGGTCGTGCGCGCGCTCGAGGGGCCGATGCGCGAACCCCCGGACGCGCCGGGCGGACGCGAGGCGGCGCATCAGGGCCTGTCGGTCAACCGCGTGGCAGCGCAGGCCGCAACCGCCGCGCCGCCCGACCGGGTGATCCTCGCGCCGCCGCCGCTCGACCTGACGCTCGACGACGTCGCGCGCCCGGCCCGGGCCGGGGCGCGGGCCACCGCCGATCCGGTGCCCGGCAATGTTCACCTCGCGGTGGCGCGGCAACCAGGGCAGACAGAGCCGGCGGACGGCGGCACGCCCGACGCGGCACCGCAGGCGCGCACCGAAACGGTCGAGGGCGGGCTGGGGCGGTCGCTGCGCCCGCGTCTGCGCCCGGATCTGCCCGATCCGGTGACCTATGCGCTCGCCGCAGCGAGGCGTGCGCCGCCCGTCGAGGTCGATCCCGAAAGCCTGCCGCAGGGGGCGCGCCTCGCACAGCTCGGGGCCTTCGACTCCGCCGAGGTGGCGCGCGCCGAATGGCAACGGCTGAGCGGCCGGCTCGGCGATCTTCTCGACGGCAAGCGCCGCGTCGTGCAGCGCGCCGAGAGCGGCGGGCGCACCTTCTACCGGTTGCGCGCCGTCGGCTTCGACGATCTCGCCGATGCGCGCCGCTTCTGCTCGGCCCTGCAGGCCGAGCGGGTCGAGTGCATCCCCGTGGTGACCCGGTGACGCGGTTCGGTGCGGTCATCACCGGCGTTGAAGGACACAGGCCAAGCCCCGGGGAAAAGGCATTTTTCCGCGAGGCGCGGCCGTTCGGCTTCATCCTGTTCGCCCGCAACATCGACAGCCCCGGGCAGGTGCGCGCGCTGTGCGACGAACTGCGCGAGGCGGCGGGGCACGACGCGATCATCACCATCGACCAGGAAGGCGGGCGGGTGCAGCGGCTGCGCCCGCCGCTCTGGCGCGACTGGCCGGCACCGCGCGATCACGTCGCGGCGGCGGGCGCGCACGCGGCCGAGGCGCTGCACCTGCGCTACCGGATCATCGCGGCGGAACTGGCCGGGCTGGGCATCGACAGCAATTGCGCGCCGCTGGTGGACGTGGCCGGGCGCGACACCCACCCGTTCCTGCGCGACCGCTGCTATGGCGAGACGGCGGGGCGCGTGGCGCTGTTTGGCCGGGCGGTGGCCGACGGGCTGATGGAAGGCGGCGTTCTGCCGGTCGTCAAGCATATCCCCGGCCACGGGCGCGCGGGCGCGGACAGCCACCACGAACTGCCCCGCGTGCGCGCCCCGGCGACACACCTGGCCGAGGTCGATTTCGCCCCGTTCGAGGCGCTGGCCGATCTGCCGATGGCGATGACGGCGCATGTCGTCTACGAGGCGCTCGACACCCGGCCCGCCACGTTGTCGCCTGTCATCATCGGGACGATCCGGCGCGAAATCGGCTTTGACGGGCTCTTGATGACCGACGATATCGGCATGGACGCCCTTTCGGGCAGCCTGGCGGAGCGGGCCCGGGGCGCGCTGGCGGCGGGCTGCGACGTGGTGCTGCACTGCAACGGCACGCTGGCCGAACGGCAGGCCGTCGCGGCGGCGGCCGGCGAGATGCGCCCCGGCGCTCGGGACCGCGCAGACCGGGCGCTGGCCGCGCGACAGACACCCGGTCCGGTTGACATTTCCGCCCTCGCGGCGCAGCTTGATGCGCTGACGGGCGGGCAGCGGGATGGCTGAAGACACCTTCGATGACAGCGCGGAACCGATGCCCGTGGCCGAGCGGCGCGCGGCCGAGGCGCTCATCGTCGATGTCGACGGGTTCGAGGGCCCGCTCGACCTTCTGCTGACCCTCTCGCGCACGCAAAAGGTTGACCTCAGGCGCATTTCGGTCCTGCAACTGGCGCAGCAATACCTCGCCTTCGTCGAGCGGGCGCGGGCGCTCAGGATCGAACTGGCCGCGGATTACCTCGTCATGGCGGCGTGGCTGGCCTTCCTCAAGTCGCGGCTGCTCTTGCCGCCGGACCCCGCCGAGGAGGGGCCCACGGGCGAGGACATGGCGGCGCACCTGGCGTTTCAGCTGGAACGGCTGCAGGCGATGCGGGATTGCGCCGCAAGGCTGATGGCGCGGGACCGGCTGGGGCGCGATTTCTTTGCGCGGGGGCTGCCCGAGGACGTGACGCGGCGGCGCGAACTGCGCTACACGGCGACGCTGCTCGATCTGATGCAGGCTTACGCGCGGCTTCGCACGCGCGACGAGTTTCGCCCCTACGTCATGGACAGGGAAAAGCTTTTCACCATGGAACAAGCACTCGAGCGGTTGCGCGGCGTGATCGGCGACTGGGCGACCTGGACCGATATCGCGGGTTTCCTGCCCGAGGGCTTCACCACCGATCCGCAGGCGCGGCGCTCGGCCACGGCCTCGACCTTCGCCGCGGCGCTGGAACTGGTGAAAGAGGGCCGGGCGGAACTGCGGCAGGGCGAGACATTCGCGCCGGTCGAGATTCGGCGGAAGGAATAGGATCAGATCATGCCGCAAGACGCGGAACAAGACGCGCAACAAGACGCGGAACAAGACGGGGAGAGCCTGTTCGAGGCCCCGCCGATGGCCGAACAGGAACGCATGATCGAGGCGATGCTCTTTGCCGCCGCCGCGCCGCTCGACACGCGCGAGATGGCGGCGCGGATGCCGCATGGCTGCGACCCGGCCGAGGCGCTGGTGCATTTGCGAAAAAGGTATGAAGGGCGGGGGGTCACGCTGGCAAAGGTGGGCGATGGCTGGGCCATGCGCACCGCGCCCGACCTCGGCTTTCTGATGCGGCGCGAGGTGGTCGAGACGCGCCGCCTGAGCCGCGCGGCGATCGAGACGCTGGCGATCATCGCCTATCATCAGCCGGTCACCCGCGCCGAGATCGAGGAGGTCAGGGGCGTGTCCGTGAGCCGCGGCACCGTCGATCAACTCCTCGAAATGGAATGGATTCGTTTCGGGCGGCGCAAGATGACACCGGGCCGCCCGGTGACCTTCGTGGTGACCGAGACCTTTCTCGACCATTTCGGACTCGAGAGCGCGCGCGATCTTCCGGGGCTTGCCGAGTTGCGCGCCGCGGGGCTGCTCGACAACCGCCCGCCGCCCGGGACGCTGCCCCGCATGGGCGAAGAGGAGGACGACGACGACGCCGAAGCGGCGGCACCGGGCCAGAACGAGCTGTTCGAGGACTGACCGGCCCCGGCGCAAGGCGCGGGTGCGCCGCACGGGTCGGGGCGGCACGGCAATGCCGGCACGGTAACATTTCGGGAAAATCCGGCGGAATGCCCTGAAATCCGCATGTTTCGGTGCTAGGTTGTGCGCACAGGCAACGACAGGAGGGCGCGATGAACGTCAACCAGGTGATCAACATGGTGGTCCGCATGGTGATGCGGCAGATCATGCGTCGCGGCGTCAATGCCGGGATCGACAAGGTCACGCGCGGGCGCGGCGACAACGGACCCGACGGAAAGAAGACGGCGCAGAACGCCCGCAAGACGATGAAGCTGGGCAAGCGGATGGGCCGCTTCTGAGCCCGCGTCAGTCGCGGAAGTGCTTGGCGAGTTTCAGCCCCTGTCCCTGGTAGTTCGACGCGATTCCGGCGCCGTACAGGCGCTCGGGCACCGTGTCCATCCGCTCGTAGACCAGCCGCCCGACGATCTGGCCGTGCTCCAGCACGAAGGGCGCTTCGTGGCAGCGCACCTCGAGCACGCCGCGCGCCCCCGCCCCCCCCGCCGCCGCATGGCCGAAGCCGGGATCGAAGAACCCCGCGTAATGCACCCGGAATTCGCCCGCCATCGCCACGAAGGGCGCCATCTCGGCGGCGAAACGGGGCGGGATGTGGACGGCCTCGCGGCTGACGAGGATATAGAACGCGCCGGGATCGAGGACGATATGCCCGTCGCGCGCGTGGACCTCCTCCCAGAAATCCGCCGCCGGGTAGTGGCCGACGCGATCGAGGTCAATCAGCCCGGTATGCGGCTTGGCGCGGTAGCCGGTGAGCGTGCCCGCCTCGGGGCGCAGATCGACCGAGAAGGCAAGCCCGCCATCGATCACCGCGGGGCCGTCCACCAGCGGCGTCTCGGCGTGCAGGTCGTGCATCTGCGCGTCCGAGAGCCGCGCATCGCCCGCCCGGAACCGGATCTGGTTGAGCCGCATGCCGGGGCGCACCAGCACCGAAAAGGAACGCGGGCAGATTTCGGCATAGAGCGGGCCGGCATGGCCCGGCGGCACGCGGTCGAACTCGGTCCCGCCATCGGTGATCGTGCGGGTCAGCAGGTCGAGCCGCCCGGTCGAGGATTTCGCGTTGGCCACCGCCTGCACCTCCGCCGGCAGCGCAAGGTGCTCCAACAGCGGGACGAGGTAGACACAGCCCTTTTCCAGCACCGCGCCGGGCCCGAGATCGATGCGGTGCATGCCGAATTCGTCCAGCCGGTCGGCGACGGTCCGGCCATGCCCCGGCAGGAACGAGGCGCGCACCCGGTAGGCGACCGGCCCGAGACGCAGGTCGAGGCTGGCGGGCTGAACCTGGTCGGGCAGGATGGCGGGATCGGCGGCGATGGTTCCGGCATCGATCATGGCCGCGATTTGCTGGCAGGACAGGACGCCGGTCATCGCTGAGCCCCACGTGCATCGAACCGACGCGGCACGCGATCGGGATCGTCGGTCGATTTGGTCGGGCTAGCAGGACTCGAACCTGCGACCTTCCGTCCCCCAGACGGACGCGCTACCAGGCTGCGCCATAGCCCGACGATGGCCTGTTCATACGCGTTTTGCGCGCGGGGGCAAGGGGGGCGTTGCGAAATATTGCCCCGGCTCATGCCTTTGACGCGCCCGCCTCGCGCAACCGCGCGGCCAGCGCCGCGAGCGCGGGGCCAAGCCCTTCGGGCAGCGGGCGGGGCAGGGCGGCAAGCCGCGTGAGCGGGCCGGGCGCGGCCGCCATGTCGTCGGGCGGATCGCCGGGAATGTCGGGCAGACCGGGCAGCGGCGGCGGCGCGGCGGCCTGCGGCGCGTCCGCCGGTGACGCCCCGGGTGCCGGCACCGGCGATGGGCCCGGAGCCCGGCCGCTCTCGGGCACGGTCCCGGCCTCCGCGTCGGTCTCTGCCCCGGCCTGCATGCCGGCCTCCGCGTCGGTCTCTGTCTCCGCCTGCGTGCCGGCCTCTGTCCGGGCCTCTGTATCCGGCGCGGGCGCGGCCTGCGTATCGTCGGCGGCGGGCGTCCCTGCCGTGTCCGCGCCCGCCTGTTCGGCCGCGTCGGGGCGGGCAAAGCTGAGGACCTGCGCCACCGGTGGCGGCACGGGCGCGGCGTCTTCCTCGCCGAAGGCCGGCGACAGGGCGGCGACGTGGCTCACGCCCTCGTCGCGCAGCACCTTCTGCACGCCCTTGATGGTGAACCCCTCGTCGTGCAGCAGCACCTTGATCCCGCCCAGCAGCCGCATGTCGGCGGGGCGGTAATAGCGCCGCCCGCCCGCGCGTTTCACCGGCTTCACCTGGGTGAACTTGCTCTCCCAGAAGCGCAGCACATGCGCGGGCACCTCGAGCCAGTCGGCCACCTCGCTGATGGTGCGGAAGGCGTCGGCGGATTTGCCCATCTGCGGCGGAACCTTCAGCGCTTGTTGCCGATCGCCACGCGGTCCTTCATCAGGTGCGAGGGCCGGAAGGTGAGCACGCGGCGGGGCTGGATGGGCACCTCCTCGCCGGTCTTGGGGTTGCGGCCGACGCGGGCCGACTTGTCGCGCACCGAGAAGGTGCCGAAGGACGAAATCTTGACCGTCTCGCCGTCCGCCAGCGCGTCGGAAACGTAGGTGAGAACGCTTTCCACCATCTGCGATGCATCGTTGCGCGACAGCCCCACCTCGCGGAACACCGCTTCGCTGAGGTCCATCCTCGTCAATGTCTTGTTGGCCATACCATCCCCGCAATTTTTCACGACAGTGTGCGGTGAAGCCCGTGCCGTGTCAATCGCGATGGCCGCGCGCGGCGCGCCCGCGGGCGGAATTTTGCAGGTGCAGGCACGGTTTACCAGCGCAGCACCACCGCGCCCCAGGCCAGCCCCCCGCCGATGGCCTCCGACAGCAGCAGATCGCCCTCGCGGATGCGGCCCTCGGCCACCCCCACCGACAGCGCCAGCGGGATCGAGGCGGCAGAGGTGTTGCCGTGGTCCTGCACGGTGACGATGACGCGCTCCATCGGCAGGCCCAGCTTTTTGGCGGTGCCCTGGATGATGCGGATATTGGCCTGGTGGGGCACGATCCAGTCCACGTCCGGCCCCGAGAGCCCGGCCTTGGCCAGCGCCGTCTCGGCGGTGGTGGCAAGCTTCTCCACCGCCTGGCGGAACAGGGCATTGCCCTGCATCCGCAGCTTGCCCGCCTCGCCGGTGGTCGAGACGCCGCCATCGACATAGAGCATGTCGCGGTAGCGCCCGTCGGAGTTGAGATCGACCGACAGGATGCCGCGATCGGCGTTGGTGCCGGTGCCCTCGGCGGCCCCCAGCACCAGCGCGCCCGCGCCGTCGCCGAAAAGCACGCAGGTGGAGCGGTCGGACCAGTCCATGATGCGCGAGAAGGTCTCGGCCCCGATCAGCAGCAGCCGGTCGGCCTGGCCCGAGACGATCATCGCGTTGGCGGTGGCAAGCGCGTAGACGAAGCCCGCGCAGACCGCCTGCACGTCGAAGGCAAAGCCGCGGGTCATGCCCAGGTCCTTCTGGACCATGGTGGCGACCGACGGAAAGGTGAGGTCGGGGGTGGAGGTGGCGACGATCACGCCGTCGATGTCATCCGGCGTCAGGCCGGCAGTCCCGAGCGCGGCGCGCGCGGCGTGCAGCGCAAGGTTCGAGGTGGTCTCTCCCTCGGCGGCAAAGCGGCGGCGTTCGATCCCCGAGCGCGCGCGGATCCACTCGTCCGACGTGTCGAGCATGGCCTCGAACTCGGCGTTCGGCACGACGCGCGCGGGCAGGTAGTGCCCGGTGCCGAGGGCGATGGCGCGACGGGTCATGGCGCGGGATCTCCGTGGTTGTCGCCGCCGGTGTCGTGGCGGTCGCTGCTCTCGTCGGTGCCGACGGGCGCGGCCGAGGCAACGCGGGCGGCCAGCTTGGCGGCGAACCCGGTCTGCGCCAGTTCGAACGCAAGCTTGATCGCCGAGGACACGCCGGTGGCGTCCGCAGCCCCGTGCGACTTGACCACCGTGCCGTTGAGCCCGAGGAACACGCCGCCATTGGCGCGGCGCGGATCGACGCGTTTCTGCATCCGCCGCAGCGATGTATAGGCCAGCAGCGCCGCAAGCCGCGACAGCGGCGTATAGGCAAAGGCGTCGCGCAGCAGGTCGGTGATGAGCTTGGCGATCCCCTCGCCGGTCTTGAGCGCCACGTTGCCGGTAAAGCCGTCGGTGACGATCACGTCACAGACCGTGCCGGGCAGGTCGCGCCCCTCGACAAAACCAACGAACTCGAAATCCGCGGTCTCGGCATTGGCCGCGATGAGGTCGTAGGCCTCGCGCAGTTCGGCGCGGCCCTTGTGCTCTTCGGTGCCCACGTTCAGCAGGCCGATGCGCGGGCATTTGAGGCCGAACCCGTTGCGCGCGTAAGAGGCACCCATCAGCGCGTATTGCATCAGGTCCTTGGCGTCGGCGCGGATGTCGGCGCCGCCGTCGAGCATGATGTTGTGCTCCTGCGGGTTCTGCGACGGCCACATCACGGCGATGGCGGGGCGGTAGATGCCCGGCAGCTTGCGCAGGCGGATGACCGACATCAGCATCAGGGCGCCGGTATTGCCGCAGGACACGCAGACCGTCGCCTCGCCCGCGCGCACCGATTCGAGCGCCGACCACATCGACGATCCCTGCCCGTGGCGCACAACCTGCGCGGGCTTGTCGGTCATCGACACGACCTCGGGCGCGTCCCGCAACGTCACGCGCCCCGCCAGTTCGCGCCGCTTGGCCACCAGCGGCGCGAGGGTCTCCTCGGGGCCGTGCAGCACGAAACCGATTCTGGGATTCTTGCGCGCCGACAGGGCCATGCCCGCCACCACGGCGGCGGGTCCCTCGTCACCGCCCATGGCATCGACGGATATGACAAAGCGCGCCGCGCCGGTCATGTCCTGATCGCCCTGAGCGCCCATGCGGCAAATGCCCCCGGATACTGTCTCAGGCGGCGTCGTCTTCCAGGTCGATATCGTCCACCATGGTGACGACCTCGCGCTCGGCATAATGGCCGCATGCCGCACAGACGTGATGGGGGCGCTTCAGCTCGCCGCAATTGGGGCATTCGTTGGGATTGCCCGCGGTGAGTGCATCATGCGCGCGGCGCTTGTTGCGGCGCGATTTCGAGACCTTGTTCTGTTGGACGGCCATGTCACAACCTCACTTCCTGCGGGCCGGCTCGGCCCTCGTTTCACGGGTGTTCGCGGCTCTTAATCCTGACCGAGCCGCCGGTTCAACCCCAAATTCCGGTGAAGGCGCGAAAATACAGGGTTTCGGGGCCGGGGCAAGCGATTCTTGGGCCCCCGCGGTCTCAGCCGGAGGCCCCGCCGCCCGCGTCCCCGTCGTCATCCCCGGCCAGCCGGTCGCGCAGCGCCCCGAGCCCGGCGAACGGGCGGCGGGGCGCCGCGTCGGGGGCATCCCCGGCACCGCCGGGGCCGGCGGCGGCCGTGTCGAGCGCCGCACCCTCGGCGCGCGGCCAGGGCGGCAGCGCCAGCGCCAGCGCCTCGGCCAGGACCGCGTCGAGGTCGATCACCGCGCCCAGCGGCTCCAGCGTGTCGTCCGCGGGCATCTCCATCTCGGTGCCGGGCAGGTCGCCGGGCGCGGCGACGTCCGGCGCGTAGCGCCGCGTCACCGTCTCGTCTATGCGGGTGGTGACGGGGGCCAGTGTGACGCCGCAGCGCTGCACCACCGTTGCCCCGAGAGCGGCATCGAGACGCCAGCCGCGCGGTCCGTCCGGGGCGATTTCGCCCCGCAGGCTGAGCTTGCGCAGATCGAGCAGGCCGAGACGCGCGGCGAGCGCCGCGCGCGCGTCGGCGGCAGGCGCGATCTCGAACGCGTGGCCGCCGCGCCGCGCGAGGCGCGGGACGGGGATTCGATGGGCGGAACCGGTCTCGGCGGACATAGCGACCTCTTGCTTGGACGTGTCGAACGACTTCTTGAACCCGGGGGCAGCCTTGATGTAAGCGGGATAAAAGCCGCGCGCGGTGGTGACAAGGGGGCAGAGATGACGGCGATTTCAATGCGGCTGCTGAGGCTTCTTGCCCTGTGCGGCGTCATCGCGCTGGCGGGCTGCGGGGCCAGCTACCAGAATCACGGCTACGTCCCCCCCGAGAGCGACCTGGAAAACCTCGTCGTCGGGGTCGATACCCGCGCCACCGTGGACGACACGATCGGCCCGCCTTCGGTCTCGGGGCTGGTGGGGGACGGCGATTACTATTACGTGCGCTCGCGCAAGCGCACCTTCATGATGCTGCGCCCCAGGGTGGTCGAGCGCGAGATCCTCGCGATCTCGTTCAACGATGACGACACCGTCGCCAATATCGAGAGATTCGGCCTCGAAGACGGCAAGGCGGTTCCGATCTCGCGCCGGGTGACCGACAGTTCGGTGGTCGATAACGGCTTCATCCGCCAGATCATCAGCAATGTCGGCTTCTTCAACCCCGAACAGATCTTCGGGCAGTAGCGGCGCGCGGCGCTGTCTTTGCGGTGTCATCCGCGGCGTGCAAGGATGAACGCCGGGCGCGGCAGCGTGGAGACGGTGCGATGAGGGACATCCGGCAGGGGCGTTACGTGGCGCGGCTGGCGCGCGGGGCAGAGGACGTCGCCCGCGCGCAAGGCTTGCGCGCCGCGGCGTTCCACGGCGGGGCGGCGGCGCGCGACGCCGATGCCCACGACGCGGCCTGCCTGCACGTTCTGGTCGAAGAGGCGGATGGCGGGCGGCTGGTGTGCTGCTTCCGGGTGCTCTTGCTCGGGGGCGGGCCCGAGATCGCGCGCAGCTACTCGGCGCAGTTCTACGACCTGTCGGCGCTCTCGGCGTTCGAGGGGCGGATGGCCGAGATGGGCCGGTTCTGCATCCGCCCGGGGATGGTCGATCCGGACATCCTGCGCGTGGCCTGGGCGGCGATGACGCGGCTGGTGGACGATCACGGGGTGGCGATGCTGTTCGGCTGTTCGTCCTTCAGGGGGGTCGAGGCCGGGCCGTATCTCGATTCCTTCGCGGTGCTGGGGGCGCGGCACCTCGCGCCGCGCCGCTGGTGGCCGCGGGTCAAGGCCCCCGCCGTGTTCCGCTTTGCCGAACGGCTGAGCCGCCACACGCCCGACCTGAAGGAGGCGATGCGGCACATGCCGCCGCTCTTGCGCACCTACCTGATGATGGGCGGCTGGGTGAGCGATCACGCGGTGATCGACCGGCAGATGGGCACGCTGCACGTCTTTACCGGGGTGGAGATACGGGCCATCCCGGCGGCGCGCGCGCGGATGCTGCGGGCGCTGGCGGGCTGAGGCTTGACGGCAGGCAGGCCCCGCGATAGCGGGCCTGCATGGCACGCGCACCGCTCCTGCAACTCACCGACATTTCGCTCACCTTCGGCGGCGCGCCGCTGTTTTCGGACCTGTCGCTGGTGGTGCAGCCGGGCGACCGCGTGGCGCTGGTGGGGCGCAACGGCTCGGGCAAATCCACCTTGCTCAAGGTAATGGCAGGTCTCGTCGAGCCGGACCGTGGCGACGTGATCCCGGGGCCGGGTGTGCGCGTCGGCTACATGGAACAAGAGCCTGATATGGAGGGCTTTTCAACGCTGGGAGACTATGCGGC
>Ga0102943_1001811_pt1 | contig 12919 bp, 8 predicted proteins | sample SalPonC_black_MG_FD_78174 | JGI IMG/M metagenome (GOLD analysis project Ga0102943, IMG submission 78174) | Salt pond soil microbial communities from South San Francisco under conditions of wetland restoration - Salt Pond MetaG... | ecosystem: Environmental > Aquatic > Marine > Intertidal zone >...
AAAGCCTTTTATTGCAGTTAGTGAATTGGCCGACAGTTCTGTGAATTTTGCGGTTAGGGCATGGGTAGAATCTGCAGATTACTGGGGGGTATTTTTCAGAATGAATGAAGAAGTGTACAAAACCTTTGAAAAAGAAGGCTTGAATATCCCTTATCCACAGACGGACGTTCATATTCACAAAGTTTAAAGAAAAAACAGTATCACACTGTAGAAAAGCTCCTGAAAGGGAGCTTTTTCTGTTTTAAGAAAGGGCGGCCTTAATACGTAATTAAAATAAGGCTTCTGATCAGTTCGGTTTTATATAAAAGACTAGTCCAGAACACCTTCATCCAACGAATCCATCGCATCGGCTGTTGTAAAAGAGAACAGGTATCAAAGGCCGAGCCGCAGTAAAGAATATTGTTGCTGGCAGAGGACCTGAATGATGCCGGATATTTTTTTTAAACTAAATAGTGAGGTACAGTACAAAATGGATGGGCAGATAACTGAATTTATCAGATCAATGGGGCCGCTGGCAGTCCAGTACGGCATGAGTATATTAGGTGCAATTTTAATTTTCATAGCCGGATACATTGTTGCAGGCTGGACTGCAAGACGAGTGTTAAAATGGGGTGAAAATTCAGAAAAAGTAGATGATACTATCGTTCCGGTATTGTCAAAAGTAGCAAAGATCTTTGTATTAATCGTTACGCTACTGGCTGTGCTGGGGCAGTTCGGGGTTGAGACGACCAGTATTGTCGCAGTTTTAGGTGCATCTGCACTTGCAATAGGCCTGGCACTGCAGGGAACGTTAAGCAACGTAGCATCCGGTGTAATGCTGCTCACACTTCGCCCGTTCGGAGTTGGAGACGCCGTAAAAATCGGAGGCACAACGGGTATTGTAGATAGTATCGGGTTATTCACCACAGAGATGCACTCCTTCGATAATATTGGAATTTCAATACCCAACTCGAAAGTATGGGGCTCGGAAATACAAAATATGAACCGGTTTGAAACCCGCAGGGTTGATATGCAGTTTGGCATCAGCTACGATGATGACATGGATAAAGCGATGGAAGTAATTAAAGAGGTACTTGGTGCCGATGAACGTGTACTTGACGAGCCGGAGCCAATGCTTGCCGTAAGTGAACTTGGAGACAACGCCGTTGGAATAATCGCGCGCCCCTGGTCAAAAACAGGAGACGTATGGCCTCTGCGGTTTGATACGATCAAAAAAGTGAAAGAACGGTTCGATGAAGAAGATATCAGTTTCCCCTATCCACAGCGGGACGTTCATATGTTTCAGGAAAAGTAGTTCATATTTTGCACGATTCATTGAAAAAGTCCAGTTAGTACGGAGCTTTTTCTGTTTAATAAAGCTTTTGGATAGGTATTGATTACAAAATGAATGTTCTTTAAACTATAAAGCTTACAAAGAAGGCAAAAAGCCGTAATTTAGCAACCAAACGACACTTCCGTTTTGACTGATAAAAAAGAAGATAAACAAGCAGCAGACACCAGCCTATTTGAGAATAACTTCGTAATCGTTACAGAGGATGGTAAAGTGCAGCTCAAAGAAACCGATTTTTTCGAAGAGAGAACCATCACGACTATAGACACTGAATCAGTTGAAAAGGAGGTTGAAAAACTGAAAAGTGCCTTTTCTGAGAGTGAAGAGAAAGTAAATAAATTTCTGGAAGATGCGGCAGAGCTTAGCTCTTCAGACATTAAAGAGAAGATGGACAGCCTTATGAGCGATTTGTCTGAAGCTGTTGCCGTTGGTGATTTTGATTCCCTCGCGAAGAAAGCAAAAGACGGCACAGAAGCTATTCTCAGTGAAAAGAAAGAAGATAGCGAAAGCGCCGATGCAGAATCTGATGAGGCAGAGCCCGGGACAGATGAATCGGGCAGCGAACCGGATGCTTCTGAAACAGAACCCGTCAAATCAGAAACAGATGAAAAGACAGAGTCTGAAGCTGATGAGAAAGATGCAGAACCGGTTGAGCCTGCGGAAGAGGAAAAAGAGATTTCCCCTGAAGAATATTATAAAAACCTGGCAGAAAAAGCTGAGACGATATCTGAGCTTTCCGACTGGGCACAGGCAACACTCGAGTTCGAAAATATTGATTATCAATGGGCGGAGGGGCCGGACGCAGGTGACGCCGATATTACTCCGTATCGCACAAAGATTGACGAGTTAAGGGAAGCGCTGGAACAGAAGAAAAAAGATCATTACGAAGAGCAGAAGAAAATTCGTGAAAAAAATCTTGCCCGAAAAAAAGAAGCGCTCAACGAACTTAAAGAAATCATTGAAAAAGAGCAGTGGACTAAAACCAAAACCGTTTCACGGCTAAAAGGGAAGTGGGATAGTATACGGCCAATTCCCGCTGAAGAGCAGGAAAAACTGGAACGGGAATTCGAGAAGTACCTTAAAATATTCGACGAGCACAAAGTAGACAGGCTTGTAAAGCAGAAGCAGCAGCAAGAGGATAATCTAACAGGAAAGCTTGTTATTCTTGAGAAGATGGATTCATTTCTCTCTGAAATCGATTCTGAGTCGAAAGACTGGACAGAACTGGACAAGAAATTTGCTGCGCTTTCGAAACAGTTTCGTAAGATTGGAAGAGTTCCATCAGAAAAAAATCAGGAGGTCTGGGATCGATACCACCAGGCGCAGGATACCTTCCATTCGCTGAGATTTAAATTCGATAAGAAGTACAGAGACGATATTGAGAAGTTTTTATCGAATAAGAAGAAACTGATTGATGAAGCTGAAGCACTGCTCGATACCACAGATTTAGCCCAGGCCGCACGCAAAGTGAATAAACTGCACCGACGCTGGAAGAAAGCCGGGAACCTGCCTCAAAAAGAAGAAAACGAGCTTTGGGACCGGTTTAAAGCCGCAACAGATGCATTTAATGACAAGAAAAGCGAAAACATTGATCTGCTGCACGAGCAGGAAGACAAAAACTATCGTGCCAAGTTAAAACTGATTGAGACGGCTGAAGAGATCAAAGATTCTGAAGACTGGGAAAATACCCATAAGCAGCTCCAGAACCTTATGGATCAGTGGAAAAAAATCGGACCCGTTCCCAAGCGCAAATCCGGAAAAATCTGGAAGAAGTTTAAGGGAGCGATGGATCACTTCTACGATCGCCGCCGCGACCACTTTAAAGAGGTGAAAGAGGAGAGAAAAGATAATCTGAAGGAGAAAGAGGACGTACTTGATAAACTGAAGGGGCTTCAGACACACGAAAATCCCATCGAAGCAGTAGAGGAAGCGAAGAAACTTCAGGAAGAGTTTAAAAAAGCGGGTTACGTACCTATTAAGCATAAAAACAGAATGTGGAAGGAGTACCGCGAGGCGTGTGATGTTATCTACGACAGATTCAGGGCCGCAAAATCGGCTGCGCAAATTGTTGGAAAAGAAAACGTCGAGAACTTTACAACCGATGACCTTTCTGAAATCAAGAAAAAGCAGCAAGTAGCTACGAAACTCCGCAAAGAGATTAAATCCCTGAGCAGTGATCTGATCCAGATGAAAGAATCACTGAGTTACTTTAAACCATCCGGCAAAGGAAGTTCCCTTCTTGATGATGTGAAAAAACGCATTGATAAAGCGGAAGAAGAGATCAACAAGAAAGAGGATAAACTCCAGGATCTTGAAACGGAGATCGATAAGATAAAACGGGGAGTTTAAGCTTTTCAACTACATTGAGACAGGACAATAAGCCGGAATGTGAAGTGCCGGCTGAGTCCTGCTTTACATTTTTTTTCGTATCAATCCATTCGTTTCAACTATTTTAAACCTGCATTTCGGAATTGTATTTCTTTTTGTGCAGTTTTGCATGCATATCCATTTGCGGCAGTTCCCAGCGCCGCGCTCACTAAACAATCAAAAACCGAATAGATCAGAATGGCAGATATTGAATTTCTACGTGAAATGGCTGGCAGCCACATCAAAAAAGTTACCGTGCTTATTGCAGTATTACTTTTGTTGCCGGCAGCGGCTTCTTCACAAACTACTCCCATTGACGGCATTAAGGACAACACACCGGCCGTTCATGCATTTACGAATGCAACGATTGTAGTTTCGCCCGGGAACGTACTTCAAAATGCTACCCTGGTTATCAGGGATGGTGTTATTGAATCAGCAGGAGTGAATACCAAGCCGCCGGATGATGCCCGTATCTGGGATATGGCCGGAAAAACAGTTTATCCGGGCTTTATTGACCCGCATTCTGATGTTGGCCATGCCGACCCCAGAGTAGAAATTGAGATGGGTTCACAATCCTGGAATCCCAATTTAAGAGCCCACCTGTCGGCTGCAAATGAGTACAATATTGAAGATGACGGAGCAGATGAACTCCGGTCGCAAGGTTTTACGACAGCACTGTCAGTGCCGCCACTGGGCATATTCAGGGGTAGCACATCCGTTGTCTCTCTGTCTGACGGGCCGGTTTCAGAAAGGCTCGTAAAGAGCGACGTTGCACAGGCGGTTAATATTGACCGAAGCTGGGATTTCGGGTTCACGTATCCTACATCGTCTATCGGCGTAATTGCGCTTATACGGCAAACGCTGTACGATGCCGGCTGGCACAAACGGGCTCACGAAATCTACCAGGCGAACCCGGCCGGTCTTGAGCGTCCGGAAATGAACCAGGTACTTGCGGCTTTAAGCGGCGTGATTGAGGGAGACCAGCCCATTATTTTCGAAACTGACAGTGATGAAGAAATTTTGAGAGCGTTGAGGCTTCGGGACGAATTCGATATTCCGATCTGGATTCGCGGAAATGGTCATGAGTATAAGCTTCTGGATGTATTATCGAACGAAAATGTGCCATACATTCTGCCTTTAACGTATCCTGATAAACCGGATGTTGATTCTCCTGAAGACGCACTGGATGAGGATTTTGCAGAGCTGCGGCACTATTACCTTGCACCCGAAAACCCGTCGCGATTGAGCGCTTCCGGAGTTCTCTATTCCATAACCGCAGACGGACTTGAAAGTAAAAAAGATTTTCTGAGTAAACTCAGGCTTGCTGTGGATGCCGGTCTCTCGCCGGAAGACGCATTAGCAGCATTAACAATGAACCCTGCAAAGCTGCTTGGAATTGATGCAACACACGGATCTCTGGAAGCCGGTAAAGCAGCCAATTTTGTTGTTGCAGACGGCAACCTGTTTACCGAAAATGCTCATATAAACGACGTTTGGGTAGATGGAAAACTGTACGAAGTAACGGCCGAGGAAGCTGTGAATCCGCGGGGTGAGTGGGAGATCTCATCAGCCGGAGATGAAATAAACGGCACCTTAATGATTGAAGAATCGCGGCCGGGTCGGTTTGGCGGTACGTACACCACAGGTGGCACCGAAGCTGATCTAAAATCAGTTTCTGTTGACGGTGCCGGAAGCCGGATCCGGGCAGATATAGATGGAGATTCATTGAATGTTGATGGGTTGATTCGCCTGACGGCATCCGTAACGGAAAATGGTGATGCGCTTGAGGGCTGGGCAGATATTCCCGGCAGTGATGCGGTTCAGTGGACGGGCACAAGATTGACTGCTGTTGAAAGGGATAACGACATTTCAAGGGACCCCGTCGCCCGAACCGTGGACCTCTCGAATATTCGTCCGGCAATGGAGTTTGGAAGAGAACGATTGCCAGAGCAGCCCGATGCGGTCCTGATCAGAAATGCGACAGTATGGACAATGGAAGATGACGGTATACTGGAAAATGCCGATTTGCTCATCAGAAACGGAAAGGTAGCAGAAGTTGGTGATGAATTGTCTGCACCCGGAAATGCTGTTGTGATAGATGCCGCTGGTAAACATGTAACGCCCGGACTTATTGACGCGCACATTCACTCCGGGGTTGACGGCGTGAATGAAATTGGAAATGCCGTAACGGCTGAAGTGAGGCTGGGTGATGTTCTGAATATCAATAATATATGGATGTACCGTCAGCTTGCAGGAGGGTTAACATCAGCGCACGTGATGCATGGATCTGCAAATCCTATTGGCGGGCAAAACGAACATATTAAAATGAGATGGGGTGCTCTCTCGGATGACCTGAAGATTGAAGGTGCACCTAAAACGGTGAAATTTGCCCTTGGTGAAAATCCGAAACGGGTTGGCAGTGATCGCTATCCTGAAACGCGGATGGGAACCGAGCAGATAATTGAGGACAGATTCAGTATGGCGCGTGATTATGAGGCCAGGTGGCAGCGATGGGAAGAGACAGGTGAGGGGATTCCCCCGAGGAAAGATCTCAGACTTGATGCCTTGGTTGGGATAATCAACGGTGAGATTATTATCCAGTCTCACAGCTACCGCCAGGATGAGATCTTAACGCTTATGAGGCTTGCAGAGCGTTTTGATTTTAAAATCGGGGCGTTCCATCATGGTGTGGAAGCGTATAAAGTGGCGCCGGAACTTGCTGAACACGGTGCAGGTGCTGTTGTCTGGTCAGACTGGTCGTCGTTTAAAATCGAGGCGTACGACGGAACTCTATACAATGCAAAACTCCTTACAGAAGCCGGAGTGCTTACATCCCTTCACTCTGATAACAGCCAGATTTCATCGCGTATGAACTGGGAAGCCGCAAAGATGTTACGCGCAGGAATGCAGCCGGAGGAAGCTTTGGCCCTGGTAACAATCAACACGGCTAAAGTTCTGGGGATCGACGAAATGGTGGGATCACTGACACCCGGCAAGGATGCCGACTTTGTGATCTGGAACGGGGACCCGCTTTCCACATTCACCAAAGCCGAGCAAACCTGGGTGGATGGACGAAAATATTTCGACCTTGAAGAGGACGCCGGCATGCGAGAGAAACTTAAAGCTGAACGCACTGCTCTGATAGAGTGGATACTGGAAAACGGCTATGAATAACAATCAAACACACGCGCCCTTGTATCCAAATCATCAAACTGATAAAAAAAGATCTTTTATGAAAAATCTAACTCTCTTATTTGTGATCTGCTTCGCCCTTGTGAATGTTGTAACGGCACAGATTCCGGCGCCAAAGCAGGCTGGTCCGATTGTTATTACAGGAGCTGATATACACACACTGACCGGCGATGTGATAGAAAACGGCCAGATTTTATTCGAAAATGGCGTTATTACGGAGATAGGCCAATCTATAGATTACCCCGAAAATGCTGTGGTTGTGGATGCTGACGGAAAGTACATTTACCCCGGTTTAATCGACTCCTACAGCCAGATGGGACTATATGAGATCGGAGCTGTGGATATGACGGTTGACCTGAATGAGCAGGGGGATGTAAACCCCAATATTAAAACTGAACGGGCCTTTAACCCGGAAAGCCGGCACATCGCCATTGCCAGGTCAGCCGGGGTGCTTACGGCTCTATCGACTCCGGGCGGTGGGTTGATTTCGGGGCAATCGGCAGCTATGAAAATGGAGGGGTGGACCTGGGATGACATGACACTGAAATCAGGAGTGGCACTTCTCATGAACTGGCCTTCTCCCGGCGATGAGTATAAAGAGGAACTGGCAATGATTCAGCAGGTGTTCGATGATGCCAGGGCGTATTTAAAAGCGAAAGAAGCGGGCAGCGGAGAAGAACATAGCCTGGCTACTGATACGAAACTCGAATCGATGATCCCTGTATTGAAAGGCGAACGCCCACTGCTCGTGAATGCAAACCGGGCGGATCAGATTCAGGATGCGATTACGTGGGCAGGCAATGAGAGTCTTGATATCATTATTCTTGGCGGAGCCGATGCCCACATGGTCACAGACCATCTGGTTAAAAATGATGTGCCCGTTATTCTCACAGCGGTGCTTACCTCTCCAAACCGCGATTGGGAAGGATACGATGCCAGGTATGAACTCCCTGCAAAATTATTCAGTGCGGGAGTGCGATTTGCCATTGGCGGCACGTCAAGCGCTCCTTATTCACATAGGTTGCCGTACGAAGCAGGGGCTGCTATCGCCTATGGCCTGCCGGCAGATGAAGCGCTGAATGCCGTTACCCGCTACCCGGCAGAGATTTTAGGCCTTGACGAACATATCGGAACGCTCGAAACCGGTAAAAGAGCCACATTTTTAATTACAGACGGTCATCCTCTTGAATACAATACAACCATTGAACAAGTGTATGTAGACGGAAGAGAGAGCGATATGATGGATATGCACCGACAGCTGTATGAGAAGTATAAGATCAAAAAAGATCGGATGCAGTCAACCGACTAAAGAAAATTAGATGCTATTCAGCCCATTTCGATCAGGTATCGGGATGGGCTTTTTTGTTTTCTGGATATTTTTTTGATTGTTTAGGTAGCATTGTTACGAATGTGTGATGAATTACAAATGCTTGTGATGGATATTCAATCAAAAACAAACCGGTAAAACAAAACATGAGTAATTCCGAACACTCCATTCTTGTTGTTGAAGACAACAGAGATATCTTAAATCTTCTGAATATAAACCTGTCTGATCAGGACTATAACGTAATTATTGCAGATGACGGGGAGAAGGCTCTGAAGCAATTTCATGCCTTTAACCCCTCTATGGTGATTCTTGATGTGATGCTTCCGAAACTGGATGGACTGGAAGTTTGCAAACGAATCAGAAAAGAAGACAGAATGATCCCGATTCTGATGCTGACGGCAAAATCGGAGGAAGTTGATAAAGTTCTGGGACTGGAGCTGGGTGCCGATGACTATATGACAAAGCCGTTTAGTATCCGGGAACTGCTGGCTCGTGTAAAAGCCATTTTAAGGAGGCTGGATGTACAGTCTCAAGAAGACAGCGGAGAAGGTAAAAAACTCGAATTTGATGACTTAATTGTGGATACAGGAAAACGGAAGGTAACGCTTAATGGTAATTCCATTGAACTGACCAGCAAGGAGTATGATCTGCTGAACCTGTTTTTTTCCAATCCCGGAAAAGCCTATAGTCGCGAAGAGCTGTTAAATACTGTTTGGGGGTATAGCTATGAAGGCTATAGCCACACTGTAAACTCACATATTAACCGTCTCAGAAGCAAAATTGAAGACGATCCGTCAAACCCGCACTACATTCGTACGGTGTGGGGAGTAGGTTACCGCTTTGCAGACAAGGAGGAGAGTAAAAGCTATGCGTAGATTCTATTTTAAAATTGCTCTGATTTTTTCCGTAATTCTGATATTTTTTGGGCTTGCAGTAGCCTACATAAGCACAAGTTCTTCAAGTAGTGTAGTACAAGAGGCGATGCAGGACGCCAATCGCGATCTTGCCGCAAGCCTTGTTGAAGAATTTCAGCCCATGTTTGAAGACCGTTTTGATGAGGAAGAAATAGAAAAACGGCTTTTAGAGCTGAGTGGTATCAATCCACAATTTGATTTTTACGTTCTGGGAAACGACGGTCGCATTAAAAGCATCATACCTGCGTCACGAGAGAAGGTAGAGCCCGAAAACAAGTTCGTGGATACTGAACCACTGGATAGATTTATTGCCAACGCCTCACTTCCTATTTTAGCTGAAGATCCCATGGACCCGTCAAAGAAAAAGCCGTTCAGTGCTTCACATGTGAGTATAAAAGGGTCGCAGGGATGTTACATATATGTTGTTCTGGAAGGCGAAAAGTATACACAGGCCGCATCTATGGTGAGCAACAGCTACATAACCCGCAGCTCGTTAACCGTTATGGCGCTAGTATTAACTCTGACACTGGGTGTTGGATTGTTGGTTTTTTATGTGCTTACGCGCCGTCTCAATAAAATCAAAACGTCCGTTTCCAACTTTGAACGTGGTCAGCTTTCAGAAAGAATAGATGTAGAGGGAAACGATGAGCTCACAGACCTTGCACAGTGCTTTAACCGCATGGCCGATACGCTTGTGGATAATATGGAAGAGATTAAAAAAGCAGATAAACTTCGGCGGGAGCTCATTGCCAATGTCTCGCACGACCTTCGGAGCCCGCTGGCCTCCATACAGGGTTATCTTGAAACGATTATGATGCGTGGTGATAATATATCTGAAGAGGAGTTTAAGAACTATATCAACACGGTTTTGGGGAACACCACAAAACTAAACGATATGATCAACGACCTCTTTGACCTGGCCAAACTGGAAGCTGAAAACGTACAGCCTAATCTGGAGCCGGTTTCTGTTGCTGAACTGGTACAGGATCTCTCCCTTCAGTTTAAACCCATTGCCGAGAAAAAGGGGGTAACCCTTGAAGTGCAATTTCCTGAAAACCCGAATGCGCTTATCACAGCAGATATGGGGCTGATGAACCGCGCAATCACAAACCTTCTCGATAATGCCATAAAGCACACGCCTGAGGGAGGAAAAGTTACGATTTCATCTATACAGAATGGCGAAGATGTCGTGATTGAGGTGAGTGACACCGGTGCGGGCATTTCCAATGAAGACATTCCGCTTATTTTTGACCGCTTTTACCAGGTGGACAAGAGCCGCTCAAATGGTACAGGTGCAGGTCTCGGACTGTCTATCGCCCAAAAGATTTTTGCGCTTCACAATGCAGATCTGTCTGTCGAAAGCCTGCTTCAAAAAGGAACTACGTTCAGGGTGTCGATGCCGTCGCAGCTTGGGTAGAGGATATGGAGCTCAGTATTTGTATCCTTTTATCTCTTCTTCAGAAAAAGTTACACCGAGTCCAAGAACCATACGGTTTACAAAGTTAAAGTAGGCGATGACCTGGACTGCATCGAGCACGGTGCGGTCGCTTAAACCGATTTCCATCAATTTTAAGATCTCAGTTTTATAGGAAGAGTGGCTGTTTAATGTAAGTTGTTGAGCCAGGTCGCACAGCAGTCGGTCTGCTTCGGGAAGGGAGAGGGCTTGCCGGTCATCTGTTAATAAGCGTGTTTTTTCTTCATCTTTCCAATAGGCTAATAATGCCTGCTCATGATGATTAATACAGTAGTCGCATTTATTGGCCGCAGAAACAACAACTCCGAGCATTTCTCGCTGATAGCGTTTTAAAGGAGACTTCCCAAACATCACTGCCATGTAGAGATCCATGTGGGCAGTGAGGGCTTCTGGATTCAGGCTCTGGATTTTATGTATTTCAGCAAGTTTTCCCCGGGTTTGTACAAGGTTTTCATAAATCTCTTTCAGCTCGCCGGTAGCATCACCGGGTTCAATGGTTTTTATGTAGGGCATTTTTATGAATCTTTAGTTCAGGAACTACTGCAATGACGTGTAAATATCAATCAATATAAAGTCACCACGTTCAATGTTACAGAACAGTAATAAGTTGTTACTGATTTGTTAGACAAGCCATCATCTGGTTTGATTTCTTTTAATAAAAAGAAAACAGTTATGGAAAAATTTAAAAGACTGTTACACGTATTAATTATTACCCTGATGATTATGCCTGCTGCTGATCAACTGGCGGCGCAGGGGTTACAGGGGTTCGATACAAACACATCCAAAAAAAGTATTGACCTGGATGAATTGCTGAATGGAGGTCCCGGTAAGGACGGAATTCCTTCTATAAATAATCCCAAGTTTGTATCACAGGAACAGGCAGCACGATGGATTGGAGAGCAGGAACCCGTGATTGCTCTCGAAATAGACGGTGAGGCCCGCGCCTACCCCATACAGATATTGATCTGGCATGAAATTGTAAATGATGAACTTTCTGGTGTTCCCGTTCTTGTTACATTTTGCCCGCTATGTTATTCGGCAATTGTTTTTGACAGACATATCGATGGAGAAGTGCATGAGTTTGGTGTTTCAGGGTTATTAAGACATTCTGATATGATCATGTTCGACCGAAAAACCGAAAGCCTGTGGCAGCAGTTTTCGGGAGAAGCGCTGGTTGGGGATTACACCGGAAAGGAACTGACAATACTCCCCAGCCAGTTGATATCGTTTCTGCAATTCAGAGAGGCATACCCTGATGCAATGGTTTTGTCGAAAAATATAGGATACCGCCGAAATTATGGAGACAATCCATACGCAGGATACGACGACATCAACAACTCCCCCTTTTTAATGAGAGACGAAGTGTCCGGTAAAGTTCGTCCCATGGAAAAGATTGTCGGGGTGAGAACAGAAGAAGAGAATGTAGGCTATACATACACATTTACAAGAGAAAAGGTTGTTTATAATGACGAGGCAGGGGGAGAGCCCATTGTTATATTTCATGTTGAAGGAATGGCCTCTGCTCTGGACGACAGGGAAATACGAAATTCACGCGACGATGGTGCAACAGGGGTTTTTTCCAGGGGGCTAAACGGCGAAATTCTTGAGTTTGAATTTGTAAATAACACGATCCGGGATACGAAAACTCAAAGTGCGTGGGACATCACAGGAAAAGCCGTTCGGGGCGAATTTGAAGGTGAAAAACTATCGCCGGTCAAGTTTGGTGACTACTTCGCATTTGCCTGGCTGGTGTTCTATCCCGAATCGCGCATTGTTGAATAATTCTACAGATAGAAAAAATTATGATGAAAGAGTATATAAATCCAAAAGATGAAGCCCGGTTTTTAATATCAAGAATGTATAACCGGGATCTGCAGGACGGTTCAGAAAACCTGATGTTTATCTGGAACGATGGAGATCTGCCGGTTTTAATGAACGTTGATGGCCGCGATATGGAGCTTTACCCGGGCAGCCTAACATGTTCTACGTACCTTCAAAAAGTACAAATTGACAATAATTCTGACGGGTTGAAAGTCCTGGTATTTAACCGGGAATTTTATTGCGTTCACACTCACGACAGTGAGGTTTCCTGTAACGGATTGCTATTTTTTGGTTCAAGTATTTCGCCGGTACTTCAACTGGACGAGGAGGAAACAGACAGGCTTCGGATATTATTTGACGTACTCGAGGATGAGTTTGAAGAGAAGGATCAGAACCAGGAGGAGATGCTTCGGATTCTCTTAAAGCGCTTTATCATTCGTTGCACAAGAATGGCCAAAGAGCAAATCCTGAAAAATGATGAGAGCCAGTCGGAT
>Ga0102943_1001818_pt1 | contig 12900 bp, 12 predicted proteins | sample SalPonC_black_MG_FD_78174 | JGI IMG/M metagenome (GOLD analysis project Ga0102943, IMG submission 78174) | Salt pond soil microbial communities from South San Francisco under conditions of wetland restoration - Salt Pond MetaG... | ecosystem: Environmental > Aquatic > Marine > Intertidal zone >...
AAAAATAAGTTCCCCATTTCAGGCGAGCTATTCCTGCCGGCCGGCAGGCGGGTTTTCGCCAGGCAAGGCGCGAGGAGGGAGGATAGCCGTAGCTACCTGACCGACGAGCAACGCAGTATGGCGGAACTCCGAGGAGCGAAGCGACGATCAGCGTAGCTAAAAAGAGCCGTATCAAATCGGGAAGTTATTCTTCGCCGGGCCCTTATAACCCAGTTATGAAAATGAATCGATCCGTACTATTACTGACCTTCGCCGTTTTGTTTGTCGTTTCATACCTGCCTGCTCAGGACGAAGCCTTTTCCGCCTATCGCTTCGCCGCGCTTGCCCAGAGCCCGGCGGAAGCGGGGCGCATCGAAACGCAGTCACAGCTCTCGGTGCTTTACCGCAGTCAGTGGAACAACGTGGCAGAGGGCGGCTACCAATCGGCTTTTGCCGGTTTTGAAAGTCAGCTTTTCTGTCCGGGCGAAAGTTTTTTCGGGTTAGGTGTTTCTGCTGCCTATGAAACCGCCGGCACTTCCCACTTTACCCGGGTAAACGGCAATATTACCCTGGCTTATCATCAAAAGCTCGCCGACAAGTTATTCCTGTCAGGCGGGGGAGAGGTAGGCGTGCTGTCTTACCAGCTGGACCAGGATAATCTGCGCTTTGATGCGCAATTTAACGGTATCAGTTACGATCCGTCGTTGCCTAGTCTGGAGAACTTCAGCAGAGCCTCTTCGGTCAAAATTGATGCGGCCGTCGGTGCACTGCTGTATCAGCAGGAAGGTCGCTTCTCGGTAGGGTTTTCGGTAAACCATTTAACGGCGCCCACCCTGTCTTTTCTGGAAGATGGTGGCTTCACAGTGGGCTTAAGCAGTACGGTGTACGGAAACTTTAGTATCCCTATAGAAAAAGGCGGCTTGGTATCGAATGTCCTGAATGTCCACCTGCTGCATAAAAACTACGGTTTCGTTGAAAACAAACAGTGGTTCATCATTTCGGGTATTGACTTTTTGATTCCCCTGGGGAGTCGCGGCGGTAATAATGCCGTCACCGATCATTTCGATATCGATTTATCCGCCCGAATCGCCGGTCGTGAATCGGTTTTTCTGATCAGCGATGCAATCATCGCCACCGCCCGCTTCAGCGTCAACGGCTGGCAGTTTGGGGCTGCCTATGATTTTAATATCTCACCGCTCTCCACGGCGACCAATTCCTTTGGTGCGCTGGAGGGGTTTCTGACTTTTCCTTTATCGAAAGCGAGCCGCTGCGTGCGATGTCCGCGATTCTAAGCAATTAAAAAGAATTTTTCGAGAAAAATTCAGCCCGGAAGTCTTTCCCGGACGCTTCACATGTGTTTGGGGTTTATAGAATTAAGCATTTGCTTTTTCTAAATAGATTGAAAAACGTACGTAAACAAACTAATTACATTTTATTTGTCCAATTACAGCTTCCTGACTGTACCTATTTTGAGTTACATAAGCTTGCAGGCATTAACCCAGCGTATTAATGGGTTAATCGTCAAAGTTTAATTACCTCCTTGTATAACCTCAACTGCAGCTTGTAGGACCAGGTCGACGCCGTCGTTCTGTCTAGTACCCGAAGGAATGAATGTACCTGACGATTGGCGGAGACTTGGTTTTTATCTTTTTCGGAGAAAAGGTCACTCTTTGAGAAAATCAGCCAAGGAATGCTTGTGGAGGTATTTGAAGATTGGATCAAAAAACGTTTAACACGCGTCTCTCCCCCATTCGGAACGCCTGGTTTACCCGGGCGCTTCCGTTGGGGGCTTTTTACTCGCCGGTATACCACTCTGACTGTATGACTTTTAATCCCTCTCCATCACCTCCTTGAGCTGCTGAAAATCCTTCCGTTGCCTTTTGGCAAAAGAACCTTTCATAAGCGGAGCCAAGAGGGAGTAGAGGAAGGATTGAAACTGCACATCGGCCGTAGCGATGATTTCGGTTTGGCTGCTGCCTTTCTCGATAAATCGGTATTCCACGCGCGTCTTCACCATGGGGTGGGTGATTTTGAGTTTGAGCTTTTCCTCCGGCGTGCGCTCCATAATTTCCTCCGTCATTTCTACGTGCCGTTTTCCTTCTTCATAGACCTTCTTGGCCTTCGCGCCTACGGCGCCGGGCTCTCCGCTGAGATGTTTGTAATCTTTGAAACCTTTCACCCATTTGGACAGATTGGCGGGATCGTCGAAGAAGGACCAGACTTCCGCGATGGGCTTGTCGATAGTGATGGTGGTGGTGTATTGCATGGGTGCTGGGTTCTTGGTACTGGGTTCTGGGTTCTGGGTTCTGGGACAGGCGATGCTTAGCGATGGGAGAGCCTGGATTTTGCGTAAGCAGGCTTCGGCATGCTTCCCCTTCCTAAACCTCGATAAACCTGCCTACACCTCCTAAACCTGGCGCCGGCGGCTTATCCCAAAACAATGAATCCATGAGATAATGAAAACATGGAACCATCCCGCCCTTTTCCCAATTAAATGTACCGATTTTACGGCAGGTATTGTATTTTAAGCGCAAAAATCCGGACAAATGAGGCAAAGGTATTTTACGGCAATGGCCATTCTTTTTTTTGCACTGCTTTCCAGCAACGGGGAAGCGCAGGTACATATTCGCGTTAACCAGATTGGCTACGCACCGGGAGACTCCAAGGTGGCGGTAGCCATGTCGAATAAATCCCTGCGCGGGTATTTTTCCGTCTGGCCGGTAGGAGGGCGGCAGCGGGCCTATCGCGGGCGTATCGAGGCGGCGGCAGGCAGCGGCTGGGGCCCTTTTGAGCATTACTACTATCTGGATTTCAGCGAGTTGGAAGAGGAGGGTGAATATGAAATATCCTTGGAGGGAGCCGTTTCGGCGCCTTTCCGCATTGGAGCGGGTATCTACCGGGAATATCCCGGTGATCTGCTCACCTTTATGCGGCAGCAGCGCTGCGGCTACAATCCTTTTCTGGATATGGTCTGTCACCAGCAGGACGGGCGGGCTTTCTACGGGCCGGTGCCCGATTCTACCTTCGTCGATGTCAGCGGCGGCTGGCACGATGCGGGGGATCAGTTGAAGTATCTGATCACCGGCAGTTTTGCAACTGGGAGTATGCTGCTGGCCTATGAATTATATCCGGAGGTTTTCCAGGACAGTACGAATGACCTGGGGCAGCCATTTCCTAACGGTATTCCCGATGTGCTGGACGAAGCGCGCTGGGGGCTCGACTGGATCCACAAGTGCCACGCTACGGAAGAAAGCCTGGTCCACCAGGTGGCCGACGATCGTGACCACATCGGCTGGAAGTGGCCGAATGAGGATAAATCAAATTACGGCTGGGGTGAAAATTCTTACCGGACAGTCTACTTCGCTAACGGAGAACCGCAGGGACTGAACAAATATAAAAGTTCGGCTACCGGTGTGTCGAATGTAGCGGGACGTTCCGCCGCCGCGATGGCCATCGGCTACCGGGTCTGGGAAAAACAGGGGGATGCCGACTATGCCCAACAGTGCCTGGAGGCAGCCCGCGGGCTTTATCGCATGAGTAAACAAAAAGAAGGCTACCAGCAGGGCAATTCCTACGGCGCTCCCTACCGCTACAACGAAGACACCTGGGCCGACGATATGGAATGGGCCGCCGCCGAGCTGTACGCCGCCACCGGCGAGACCCGCTACCTCCACGAAGCTAAAGGTTACGCCCGCCAGATCGCCGCCACCTCCTGGATGCCGCTGGATACGGCTGATCACTACCGCTACTATCCTTTTATCAACTTTGGCCACTATGCGCTGTATCCTCACGTGGAAAAGTCTTTTCAGGACACGCTGGCGGCTTATTACCGCGCCGGCATCGAGGCCTGCCTGGCGAGGGCCCGGCGCAACGCTTACGAGGTCGGCGTGCCCTTCATCTGGTGCTCCAATAACCTGGTGACGGCGCTGATGACCCAGATCATCCTCTACGAGCGCATGACGGGTGATACCCGCTACCACGGTCTCCTCCTTGCCCAGCGCGACTGGCTGCTGGGGCGCAACCCCTGGGGCACCAGTATGTTTACCGGCATTCCCCGCGACGGAGAATATCCGCTCGATGTGCACACCAGCGTCTGGGCGCTTACCCAGGAAATGGTTCCGGGCGGGCTGATCGACGGGCCGGTTTACGCGACCATATTCAACAGCCTCCGCGGGCTGACGCTGACCGAACCCGACGAGTTTGCCGATTTCCAGAACGACTACGTCGTCTATCACGACGATATCGGCGACTACTCCACCAACGAACCGACGATGGACGGCACGGCGGGGGCGATACTGATGATGGCCTATTTTGGAGCACGAAGTTCTGCTTCGCGTTAAGACTATCAATGAGTTTATCTTCTGTTTTTTTAAAAAATCCTATACATCATGAAAAACCAGTCTTCCTCCCGCCGTCAATTTCTTAGCCAATCCGCTTTAGCCGGTATCGCCGCGATAGGGTTGCCGAAAATCCTGCAAGCCGTCAAACCAGATCGCCCCGCACCGCTCGCCATCCCCGACGGCGCCACCATCCTCTTCCAGGGCGATTCCATTACGGATGCCGGCCGTAACCGGGCGCGCTATTACCCAAACGACGCCTCGGGCATGGGCGTGGGCTATGTCCACCAGATCGTCACTTCGCTGCTGGGCAAGCATCCGGAAAAACAACTGGAATGCTACAATCGCGGCATCAGCGGTAATAAAGTCTATCAGCTGGCCGACCGCTGGGAGGACGACTGTCTGCAGCTTTCGCCTGACGTGCTGAGCATCCTCATCGGCGTCAATGACTTCTGGCATACGCTGGATAATAACTACGATGGAACAGTGGAGATCTTTGAGCGCGATCTGCGCGCACTGCTCGATCGCACCAAGGAAGCACTGCCGGAAGTGCAGTTGGTTATCGGGCAACCCTTTGCCGTCAAAGGGGGGACAGCCATCACAGACAAATGGTTCCCGGCCTTCGAAGGTTACCAAAAGGCGGCCAGAGCTATCGCCACGGATTACCAGGCGACCTTTATCCCATACCAGCATATCTTTGATGAGGCGCTGAATCTCGCGCCGGTCAGCTACTGGTGCCCCGACGGGGTGCATCCTTCGCTGGCAGGCGCCTACCTGATGGCGGAGGCGTGGATGGAAGCGGTGGGTGGATAGGCAATAAGCAGGTGGATAGATTTGGTTCCGCTTAAACCCTGATTTTTTTGAGAAAAATGGCCGGCGTTTTCCCCTTGGATCAATGCTGATCCTGTGCGATGGATGGCGGCTCTTCTATTTATGCATCATCCCACACCGGACAAAACAGAAACAACATGAAAAATCTACATTTCATTACGGCCACTTTGCTTTCCCTGCTCTTGCTTTCCAACTGTGATTTTACGGAAAAGAATGAGATGACAGTTCAAAAGCGGCATATCCTGACGCTTTCCTTCGAAGGGCCCCCATCGTCGGAATCGGACGCCGACAATCCATTTTTGAATTACCGGCTACTGGTGGAGTTTCAGCATGAGGGGACTATGAAAATGGTAAGAGGATTTTATGCGGCGGACGGCAATGCAGCGGAGACCGGCGCGGAGGCCGGAAATGTCTGGCAGGTTCGTTTTACCCCCGACCGGACAGGTGAGTGGACCTATGCTGCTACCCTCTACAAAGGCGACCGTATTGCCGTGCAGGACGATTACTCGTCCGGAGAACAAATCCCCATTTCCAACAGCACGGGCGCCTTCACAGTAATGCCTTCCGATAAATCGGGCAACGATTTCAGAGCCAAAGGCAGGCTGATCGCGTACGAAGGTTATTTTAAATACAGAGATTCTGATGAGTATTTTCTGAAAGCCGGCGCCAACAGTCCCGAGAATTTTCTGGCCTTCATCGGTTTTGATGATACTTACCGGATGACGGCCGAAAGCCGGGAAGGAGAAGCGCAGACGGACCAGGGAATACACGATTACCAAGCACACGTTTCGGACTGGCAGGGCGGCGATCCCACCTGGCAGGACGGTAAGGGAAAAGGTATTATCGGAGCGATCAACTACCTGGTATCCAAAGGTATGAACGCCGTATATTTCCTCACGCTGAATATCCGGGGTGACGGAAACGATGTATGGCCGTATGCCACTCCCGATGATTTTACCCGGTTCGATGTCAGTAAATTGGAGCAGTGGGAGATCTTGTTTCAACATATGCAGGCAAAGGGTATGCTACTGCATGTTGTTTTGCAGGAAACGGAAAATGAAACCTTGCTTGACGATGGCGACCTGGGGCCTATGCGGCGTTTGTACCTGCAGGAACTCATTGCGCGCTTCGGCCATCACCTGGCATTGGTCTGGAACATGGGTGAAGAAAACGGGCCGGCTCCGTGGATGGACGGCGTCGGGCAGAATGACGTCCAACGCAAGGCCATGGCCAAATTCCTGAAAGAGAACGATCCCTATAAGCATCCCGTAGTTGTACATACCTTGCCTGACGAAAAACTGAAGGTAGACGTGCTCAGCGACTTACTGGGCTACGAATACCTGGACGGTATATCCCTGCAGCATCACGATCGTTCTGATGTGGCCAGCGTTGTGACCCATTGGAAAGCCAAATCAAAAATCGCCGGACATCCGTGGTTGATTACAATGGATGAGATCGGGATGTGGTACACAGGCGCAAAAGCCGATACAGCTGATATCAACCATCCCACCTTGACCCGCTATGTACTCTGGGGTTCCTTATTGTCCGGCGCGGCGGGCGTCGAATGGTATTTCGGGGCAAGAAGCGTTCACAACGACCTGACCTCGGAAGATTGGCGTCAACGGGATCGGTTATGGGAAATCACCAATCATGCGAAAACCTTTTTTCAGGATTATTTACCCTACTGGGAAATGCAAGCCCAACATCAGCTTATCGGTTCGGAGCAAGGGTATTGCTTAAGTAAAACGGATGAGGTGTATGCGCTTTATATTCCGGATTATACCGATGCTACTCTTGATCTGAGCAAAGCTTCCGGAAAATTTCAAGTTCATTGGTATGACCCTTTCGATGGCGGCGCATTACAAACGGGGGCAATAGAAGAGGTGACAGGGGGAAAAGAGCAATCGTTGGGAACGCCTCCTTCGAGAACCGGCGAAGACTGGGTGATATTAGTGCGAAAATCGTCATGATAATGGAGCATGCTGGGAATGTAAGTCTTCCGTGAGCTGTTATGCTTTCCGTCCGCCTCTTTTTACACCGGGGCGGTTAAACCCCCGCGGAATTCGCGAATCGACTATTCCACAGGGAAAGCTTTCTGATTTCCTGCTTCTGATTTGCTATTTCCCTACGACCTCCAGGCTGTGCGCCCTCAGCGTCTCTGCGACATAGCCCAGCCGGCCTCCGGGGAATGCGCCACGATCGCGGGCCAGGAGATCACCGAATTGAAGGATGGTCAGACTGCCTTCTACGCCCGCCATTTTGTCAATGACCCCGTCGGCATAAGCCGTGCCGATCTGGTCGGCGTCGGAGGCGATGAGTAATTTGCCGTTAAAATGAAACGATTCGACATCTCAAACCGGCGTTACATTGGTTTGGGCAAAGGCGTGCGTTAAAATGAACCAAAGAATAATGAGCGTGAGCAAAATTTGAAATGAACGCTGGAGTATGATCATGGCTACTGGTTTTTCTTTGAAGGGTTACAGACCTGCCAGATTTCAAAAACCTGGCAGGTCTGTACATCAACAAAAACTTATGTTAAAAGACACTAATAAATAAAGAAGACTAAAGAGAAAAGTTCTAAAATTGTAGACATCATCGATAGGCGGGCAAGAACTCAAGAACTCTTTTCCCTATAATCCACCGACCTCATCCGTCCCTCTTCATCGGCAATAATCGTCTCCTTCCCCGGTATACGGTCCGTATTGTGCGCAGAGACACAAATCCAGCCTTCCGGCTTTCTCTGCACCACAAAGCTGAAAATATTCTGCCGCATCCCGGGCGATTCGACGTCACCGTGGGCGCTCTGCCCGCTCAGCCGCATCCGCGCGTAGACGACGGCGATCTCATCCGAGAGCTGCCGCACCTTCGTCCGCCGGATTTCGAGGGTGGATTGATTGAAAATAGTACGCAACCCATAGTCGTGGGCTTTCCAGATCGCCTGCCGGTCGTGCCACCACAGCCCGACGACGTTGATGAATTCGGCATCCTCGGCGAAGAGGCCGGCGATGCCTTCGGCGTCGCGGCGGTTCCAGGCTTCGGCGAAGAGATTTGGAATATCTTCAGGGGCTTTAGCGTAGATGGATGTAATCGATGCCATATTTTGATAATATAAGATGGTTTTCACTTTAACAGGAAATGCTGGGACGCCAGCATGATATCGCGCCAGGCATAGTGTGACAATGAATCTTCATCTGCAATCCTTAATCCCTCGCGATAAAAAAGGCGGCAGCAGCGATCGTAGATCTCCTTGCCAATGCCTCCTGAGGGGATGCCTACCGGTTGCTTAGGGTCCTGATAAAGCCGGCCGGCGTACTGGAGCACCTCTTTGAAATATTCCTCTGTTTCCTCCCCCAGCTGATGGGAAAAATCCAGTATTCGCTCATTGTCCTCAAATTCAGTTTGAAGGTGACGGCAAAGTCCGCTGACCATACCCAGCATGGCAGCCGTCATGCAAAGCCGGGCAAAGGCCTCAAAGGGAACTTCGCCGATCGGATATTCAGTATGCTCATTTCGAATACGGCCGATTTCAAAACAGTAACGATCCGGCACAAACAGGTCATTGACCTCTATAGCATAAGACGAGGTGGCTTTGAGGGCAAACAGGTTCCAGGAAGGCTTAATCGTAACGTCCTGGCGGGGAATGGCAAAGGAGCGCACCCGGCCGTCCTGCAGCGTAGCGTTGACCGTGAACCAGGTGGCGTGGGCGGCGCCGCTGCATTTATCCCAGGCGCCTTTTAGATGATACCCGCTTTCGGTTTGCCGCGCTTCTCCGGTAGCTGCTCCGCTGCCGGCAATCACCGCGTTTTCGGGACTGAATATCTCACCGGCGGTGTCATGATCAAAAAACGACCAGAAGTACCCGGCGCCGGCCCCCAGGTTGACCACCCAGCCCAGACTTCCGTGAACGGCTGCCGCATCGTGGATCTGCTGCAGCCCCCCGGCTAAATCCAGCTCGAGGCCTCCGTAGCGGACGGGAACGAACAGTTTGAATGTTTTTTTCCGGAAGAGTTCGTCCAGCCAGGAGGTCGGTAACACTCCCTTGCGGTAAATGGTTAGTAAGGTGTTCTTATCGCGCTTAAACTTCATCTGAAAAATGGTTCTTCGACAAATTTGCTAGATTTAATAACGTTCAAAAAATAAATCCGACATTTTGCATTCAGGTGAAAGCTGAACGACTGAAGGGTAGTGAAGATGAGCCTGAATGCAAAATTTATAAGGAGGATTTATTTTTTGAACAATACTAAAAGGTAAAACGGCCTTGATTTCAACCTACCATTATTATGAAAAAAGAAAAAGAAATACCCGGGATTAAAGTAGAAAAGCAATCGGAATTCATCGACCTTAGCCACATCATCGAAGACGGCCTGGTCACCTACAAAGGCCTGCCGGCGCCGGTGATCTGCGACTATCTCAGCCGGGAGGAATCGCGAAAGTACTATGAGGAGGGTACGGAGTTTCAGATCGGAAAAATCGAGATGGTGTCGAATACCGGCACTTATATCGATTGTCCCTTCCATCGTTTTGAAGGCGGCAAAGACCTGTCGGAAGTGGGGCTGGAGGCTTTTGTGGATCTGGAGAGCGTGGTGGTTCGCGCGCCGTTTTCAGAAACGCTCGCGGTCACGGAAGATCATTTCAAAGGCCTGAAAATTAAAGGCCGCGCCGTTCTGGTGCACACGGGCTGGGACCGGTACTGGAATACGGAGCAATATTACGAGGATCATCCCTTCCTGACGGAGGGAGCAGCCGCGTATCTAAGGGACCGGGGGACGAAACTGGTGGGCATCGACTCCCATAATATCGATGATACGAGGGGAGGACGCCGGCCGGTGCACACCATTTTGCTGGGAGCGGAAATTTTAATTGTGGAGCATCTCTGTAATTTGCAATCATTACCGGAAAAGGGCTTTACTTTTAGCGCTATACCTCCTAAATTGAAGGGTGTCGGCACATTCCCGGTCAGGGCAATGGCCAAATTGAGGGAATAGTATCTAAAACAGCAATTGTAAAAACTATGCTCCGTAACTTTTTCTTCTTCGTCCTGCTCTGGTCCGGCGTCTCCGGCGTCATCAAAGCGCAGTCTTCCAACACCGCCTTCACCGTCCTGGTCTGGAACATCTGGCACGGTGGCAATGATGAGAGCCTGCCCGAAGACGGGCGCCCGCACGTGATCGACATCATCCGGGCCTCCGAAGCCGACGTGGTGCTCATGATCGAAACCTACGGCTCGGCGCCCATGATCGCCGAAGCGCTGGACTTCGACTACCACCTCATTTCCAGCAACCTCTGCATTTTCAGCCGCTATCCGATCACCCGGCATTTTGCCTTCGAAGAGGCGATTGCGCCCTTCAATTTCGGCGGGGTGGAGATACAGGTGGAGGATTCCATCCCCGTTCTCTTTTTCGATACCTGGCTGCACTACCTGCCCGATACTCGCCTGGCGCCCACCGACAGCACCGGGGCGGATATGATCGCCTGGGAAAAGCGCGGCAGCCGCGAAGAGGAGATCGAAGCCATCCTGGGTGCTATTGAGCCGTTTATAGAAAAGGCGGATGAAATGCCTATCATCATGGGCGGTGATTTCAACAGCCACTCGCACCTTGACTGGACGCCGGCTACGCGCGACACCTTCTTCCACGGCGGTGCGGTGGTCGACTGGCCCATCTCCCGCGCCATGACTGATGTGGGATTTAAAGATGCCTTCCGGCAAATGTATCCCGATCCGCTGACCCATCCCGGTACGACCTGGCTGTCGGTGAATGTGGATGGAGAGCGGCAGTTCGTCCGGAAAGACCGCATCGATTACCTGTATTATACGGGCGAAAAGCTGCAGCTGATCCAGGCCGAAAGCCGGGTCGCTCCCGACGGGCAGCCATTCACCTTCCGGGGAAAACAGCTGATGTATCCCTCGGACCATGGTTTTGTGCTGGCGACTTTTGAAATACAACCGGATTAGCGCCTGTGTCGCCGCTACGCGGCTTCGGCGTGGTTGTCACGAACAGTTCCTATGGCTGACGCCATAGGCTATAGTATTTCGCCGCGATGCGGCTTCATTTGGGGTTACCTCCAATCCCTCAGTCCTGAGCCCTCTCCGAAAAAGTGCTTTTTATTACACAAAGCCACACCAAGAAGACACTAAGGCCCACAAAGCTTAAAACCAGAAGGCCCTGGGAAAGGGCCTCCTGGTGAGACACGGCTTATCCTGCCGGCGCCGCGCCAGGGTGCGCTTTCCCAGCGCGCCCTGGATTGCTTCAGAGCCAAAGGAAGCAATCGGATTACCTGTGACTCGGTTCCCGAAAGGAATTTTCTATATTTGAAAATGCCGGAACAGCAAATCGCATAAAAAACAACTAAGAACATGAAACGCGTTTTCGGATTACTATTCGTCCTTCTCTTTTTTCAACTCAATTCCTCGGCCCAAAAACAAAAGGTCATCTTCGACTGCGACCTGGGCGGGGATATCGACGACGCCTTCGCCGTAGCCCTGCTCCTGTGCAGCCAGGAGGAGTTCGACATTCTGGGCATCACGGTCGGTCACGGCAATACGCCGGGCCGGGCGGAGCTGGCTTGTAAGCTATTGTACGAGACCGGCATGGAGCATATTCCCGTCTACATGGGCGATCATACGCCTACGGTCGTGGGAACCGACACCGAGCCCGAAGGTCGTTCCACGCAGATGCGCTGGTCCGAAGGTTTTGACAAACTACAACCCCGGGAAGAGCACGCCGCCGACTTCATTATCAGAAGCTTAAACGAATACCCTGATGAAGTGATCCTGTTTACCGTCGGGCCGGTGGACAATATCGCCTCCGTTTTAGACAAAGATCCGGATATCCTGAAAAAGGCGAAGCGGGTGGTGTCCATGTTCGGATCGATCCGCACCGGTTACGGGGGAGGGGAGCCCTCAGCCGAGTGGAATGTGCGGGGCAGTTTTGAAGCCGGTAAGCGGCTGATGCAATCCGGTGCTGACCTCACCCTGGCGCCGCTCGATATTACCGATCACGTTATCCTGGAAGACGATTACCTGACGGCGATAGGCATGCGGAAAACGCCGCTGACGGACGCGCTCGGCGCCCTGTACGCGCTTTGGTACCGGCATGCAGAATGGGCGGTGGCGGCCAAAATGTTCGATGGAGTAGCCGTCGGGATGGTGCTCTGGCCGGAGTTGTTTACTACCGAACCGGCCCACGTGTATGTAGATGAGGAAGGGTACACCAGAGTTGACGAGGATAAGGAGCCCAATTGCAGCATTGGGGTGACGGTAAAGGACGAGGAATTCATCAACCGGATGAGCAGGCGGATTTTGCTTCAGCATTTTGGACGATGATGGTTCACCGGGACATCTACTCCTCAAAAATTTATTCCAGTAAATTTTGCTTGCTTGAAGATCATCCTCCCTTAGAAGCGGGTGAATACAGGACCGGTTTTACCAGCGCGTTTTACTTTTTTAAAGGGGAAGAAAATTTCAATACCGAGGAGATCTCCTCTCTATTGCTGTTCAAACAACACCACGGCTAACCTGGCAAAGGCCGGCAATCCCCTGCTAATGGTCGCCTCCACTACTTTACCGTTCTTGAACCTGCCGTATTTTGCCACATCCTCATAAGTCCAGCCCTTCGCTTCCATCATTTTCCGGAAGCGCATGGCCCAGTCTTTTCGAATCCGCTTCTCCATTAACTTTTTGAAGTGCTCCCAATGCGCGGGCGTCATTTTACCCGCTTCCCAGTACATCAAGCGGACAAATTCCAGGCGCACC
>Ga0102943_1001821_pt1 | contig 12889 bp, 12 predicted proteins | sample SalPonC_black_MG_FD_78174 | JGI IMG/M metagenome (GOLD analysis project Ga0102943, IMG submission 78174) | Salt pond soil microbial communities from South San Francisco under conditions of wetland restoration - Salt Pond MetaG... | ecosystem: Environmental > Aquatic > Marine > Intertidal zone >...
GGAGTAAAAGATGAGACAAAGCCGTCTCGATCCTGGCCCAGTAGATAAGCACATCCTTCATGGTAGACAGACCATACATCCCACATCGCTATGGAGTGATGAAAAAGATTGCGCGCATGCATGGTGGGTCTGGCAAAATCCTTGCGAATGGAAGCCAGCAACATTTCATTCCATTGGCGCGCGATATCCAGATTGGTGTCCACCACGGGAAATTCCGTAGATGGCGCACAACCCGGATCAGGATTAGTGGGACATGGGTCGCAAGCATCGGGTAAGCCATCACCGTCAAAGTCTGCCGCATCCTGAACGAGGTCGCAGGAATTGTTCATCACTACCTCATAACCTTCACATTTTCCATTGATAAAATCAAAAAGCCCATCTCCGTTGAAATCGGCAATGGCGATATCGTAACTATTGGTAGCCCAAGCCTGAAACTCATTGTTAAACATTTGGGTGAAAGTCCCGCCATTGTTCTGAAGGATTTTTACTTCACGAGAGGAGTTACAAGGCGGAATATCGACGTCGACATCGCTGACAATTAAATCCATATCGCCATCCAAGTCCAGGTCAGCCTTTTCGACGTTTCCGCCAAAACCGCCTGAACCATCGACTACATTTATTCTATTGGTTGTGCAACTAACATCTTGTACCGCACCGGTCACTTGTATGACATAATCTTGCCCGTCGTCAACTACAAAAACGTCGTTGAAACCATTGCCATCAAAATCATCAATACTAATCATGTAAGGAGAAAATGGCGCGACGTTTTGCCAGTTGGAAAAATTTCCCGTGCCATCATTAAAGAGTACAAAAACGCCATTGGCATTAAAAGGCTCCACACCAAAAAGGGTGGATACTTTTACCACATCCAAATCTGAGTCACCATCCATGTCTTCCAGCTCGACTGCAGTTCCAAACGCCGAGTTTCGCAAATTCCCCAATCGTGCCTCACTTTCGTTGGTAAAGTTTCCATTACCATCATTGATTAGTAGAAAATCTTTGGCAGCTCCGCCGCCCTGCTTGTAATTGACAAAGTAGAGATCATCATCGTTGTCTCCATCCAGATCTCCTGCTTGAACGGCACACATTAAAATAACATCTTCGGTCAACTCAGGAAAACGGGAAGCACTCTGATCTTCTAGCCCCAGCCAGTCGCCATTGATGTCTTCCCCTAGATTTGCGTAGTACATTGGTTGTTGGGAAAAAGTATTGGCAATAATGACATCAAGCCATCCATCGTCATCCATATCGTGAGCGATCACGTGTCGGCCAAAGGTTGGAGTACTGATAAATCCGGGAGCCAAAGCCGCCGTCTGATCTGTTAGTATTCCGTTTTGATTGACGAGCAAGAGCGCTGTCTTTGCCGGCTCAGTAGCATTGGAGAAAGGCTCTTTCCTGACACAAATCACATCGGAGAGTCCATCGTTATTCAAGTCCCCAACGGCAAAGTCTTTTTCCTCCGTATCAGTAGTGGCTACTGAGGAAAGTACCAAACGATTGTCTGTTTCCACATCGAATGTAAGCCATTCTTGTGCTGAGGCAGGTGAGAGGATAAAGCAGACGGCAAAGAAGAGCAAGCCTGCTGAAAGTGAGATAATGTATTTCATCCGAAAGGCAGTTGTGGCCCGAAGCTAGTCGGGCTAAGGTTAAAGTGATTGGTTTTAAATGTGATGGGAAGTTAGGTTTTTCTTCCGACAAGTGATAAGACGACTTTCGATTTAAAATAGAGGTAACCTTGTCAGCCATAATTGTACCTGAGGATTTTCCACTGTGAAAACAGTTCTACACTTCACCCATAGGCTTTCACCGATTCCCTACTGAAAATCAGCACCGACCGGAGCCGGCACGATTTTATCCTTTTTTTCCGAAAACCTACAAATGAAAATTTTCAAAAAAAGAGACTTCGAACGACTTTCCACCGTACATGACATGCATTGCGTGTCCATTTTTTTACCTACAGAACAACATACTACGGGCGAGGATGGAACAAAAAAGAGCAAAATCCACCTGAAAAACCAACTGAAAGAGGCTTCCAATCAGCTTCAGTTTTTCGGCTTAAAGGAGAGCGAAATAGACAACTATCTTGAACCTTTTAAAAAGCTGGATAGCGACCCCGATTTTTGGACATCCCAGTCTGAAGGTTTAGCGCTGTTCTACCAAGGAGATGAGATCCTTTCCTATTCATTGCCCATGAAGGTAGAACCTTTTGCGTACGTCAACGACCATTTTTACCTAAAACCCTTAGCCAACTTGACTCACGGTGCTTGCCGCCATTTCATATTAAGTCTTAGCTTAAAAAATGCCAAGATCTATGATGCTACCTCCCATGGTATTTCTGAAATTTCCGTCGAAGAACTAATCCCGCAAGATATGCGCGACACCGTTGGTTATGAATTGGAAGAAGAACATATTCAACAACGCACGGGCCAAGGAGAGAGAGGTGAAGCCCAAGGAATGTTTCACGGCCACGGAGGCGGGAACGAAAACGAGAAAAAAGAAGAAGCCCTAAAGTATTTTCAGGATATCAATAAGGGCTTGAGCGAAATGCTGAGAGAAGAAAATGTTCCCTTGGTGATTGCTTGTGTGGACTACCTTTTTCCCATCTATAAAAAAGCCAACACCTACAAGAATTTGGTATCCACACCCGTAGAAGGCAATTACGATGATGCGAATAAATCGGTCTTGAAAGAGAAAGCTTGGGATTTGGTGAAGGATTATTTCGACGATGAGCGCACCGGTGCTGAAGCTCGTTTTAATGCGTTGGTTAATGAAGGAAAATCATCTTCTGATCCGGCCAGAGTTATCCCGGCTTCAATGACGGGGCGCACGGACGTTCTCTTTCTCAAAAAGGGTGAACAGCTTTGGGGTCGATACAACGAGAAAGACCACCAGATAGAAACTCACCAAGTGAGGAGAATGGGCGACTCTGATTTGTTCAATTTGGCGGCCAGCCACACCATAAATCAAGGTGGAAAGGTATACCTGGTAGATGCAGAATCCATGCCTCTGGAAAACAGCGAGGTTAATGGAATCTTCCGGTATGATTATTCATCGTAGTAAGCCAGTGCCCCTATGAGACTATCAGTTATCTGCTGCCGTAGTTTCTGTGGTTCCAAAACTTCTACATCGTGACCATAACTTAAGATTTGCATGATTAACTCACGGGTGATGCAAAGAAATAGCTCCACTTCGGTGGAGTTTTTTGTTTGGGATAAGATGGTTTGCGACTCATGCCACGGTTGGCTTTCCACATATTTTCCCGAAAGGGGAGAAAATCGCAACAGAATCTTTTCCGGGGCTTCGTTCAAAGCGGTAATTCCCAAACTGTGCTTGAAATAGCGATCGGCATCAAAGTTTTCACTTCGCTTGAAACTTTCGTCGGTAAGCTCCAATTCATTCACCACTCGATCCAATCCAAAGACTACCGTTGCCTCTTTCTCCGGATTGAAACCGATGACGTACCATCTATTGCGGTACTCTTTGAGCAAATACGGGTGGATCATGTAGCGGCGAGAGGCTTCTCCTGAAAACTTTTGGTATTCGAATTTTACCGCTTTTCTCTCGCGAATAGCCTCTAGAAATTTTTTCAAATGCAACGATCCTTTGTATTCGGGTGCGGTTTCAAACTGAACGAATTGCTCGATATTTTGGCCTTCTTTCGGTCTCAAGCTCAGTCGACCCAAAATTTTATCAATGGCATCTCCCGACGATTCAAAGAGTTGGATTCCTCGAAATTGTGCCAGGGTATTTGCCGCAAACTCTATGGCCTCAATATCCTCCTGATTAAGAGGCATCTCGTCTATGCTGTAATCGGGGTCTTCGTAGTAGTAACCTTTCTCCGTTTTGCTGTATGCTATGGGAGCATAATACCCCAGATTGGCCTCATTTCGCATGGCATAGAGATCCTTGTCAATTGTACTTGCCGAAATCCTGTCGCCATCAGAGCCATAAAGTTCTTCCTCGCATGCCTCACGCAAGTCTTCCTTATTGGGAAAGGGGTTGAATTTATTGCTGATGCATCGGTCTATAATGCGGTAGCGCAAGAGGGCATATTTATTCGCAGGCATAGTCTCTGGCTTTTCGCCAAAAATACCAACTTAATCCTGCATCTATGCTACTTTTGCCAAGATGCAGTTTTTGGGGTATGCCGTAGCTTATGTATTTCTGTGGACCATTACTTGGCTGCCTCTGGGGGCGCTGTTTTTATTCGGTGATTTGTTCTATTTTCTGGCGTATCGTGTGATCGGCTATCGAAAAGATATTGTCAGATCAAACCTGAAAAACTCTTTTCCAAGTAAGTCAGAAAAAGAGATTGTCGAGATCGAAAAAAAATTTTACCGCCATTTGGGAGATAGCTTCATCGAATGGTTCTATCCCATGCATCGATCGGCCCGGCAGCTTAAACCTCGATACGTCTTTAAAAATCCCGAACTGCTGAATGATCTTTACGAAAGGGGAATAAGCGTAGCCGGGGTATTGGGCCACTACGGCAATTGGGAATGGCTGTCACTGCTTCCCACGGAAGTGAAGCACAAAGTTTGGGCTATTCACAAACCGCTGAAAAACCCCTACTTCAACCAACTCATCAACGGACTTCGCTCCAAATATGGAGTGCTGATGGTATCATCCAAGGACAGCTACCGAAAGCTAAAAATGGAGAAGGAGAAGGGCGAGGTAACCATGACTTACTTTTTGGCCGACCAGAGCCCCCAAGAGTCCAAAATTAAGTATTGGACTTCCTTTCTTAAACAAGAAACTCCCGTCTTTTTAGGGACTGAGCAGATTGCCAAAAAACTGGACATGGCAGTCGTTTTCTTTGACATCAGGAAGGTAAGACGTGGCCATTACGAAATTGAGTTTAAACTGCTGTCTGAATCTCCAAAAACCGAAGAAAGCCATTCCATCACTGAAAAACATGTTAAGGCTTTGGAAGAGCGAATCATGGCGGAACCCGAATGGTGGCTGTGGAGTCATCGTCGTTGGAAGCACAGACGAAAAAGGTAATTTGGTTATCCGATTCAAAAAAGTGAACTTGTAAGCCGATCAATCCTCTTAAACCATGAATAAACTTACGTTCCTTATTGTCTTTCTGTTTACCGGCTTCACCGCCTTTAGTCAATTATCCGAATTCTCCTACATTCATGACGGGCAGGAAAGAAGCTACTTCCTCTACCTCCCCGACGACATCGCCCCTGGAGCTCCTTTGGTTTTTTTACTACACGGTTACACATCTACCGCAGCAAGCATCATAGGCGATTACGGAATGAATGCCGTAGCTGATGCCAACGGATTCGCCGTTTGCTACCCACAGGGTACACAAGATCTGTCAGGGACAAATTTTTGGAATATCGAGTTCCCTTTAGAGTCTGCGGATGATGTGGGATTTTTAACCGCCTTGGCAGGAGATCTTCAAGCCATTTATGATCTTGACGCGAATTGCACTTACGTCTGCGGAATGTCGAATGGCGGAATGATGAGTTATTATTTGGGGTGCGAACGACCGGACATTTTCAAGTCTTTTGCTTCCGTTACGGGAACTATTACCAGCAATTTCATTTCAAATTGTGAAGGGAATATACCGGTTCCTTTTCTGCAAATTCATGGAACTGCAGATCTTGTGGTACCTTATGAGGGCGGCGATATTGCAGCCGCTACTTTTGGGAATTTCTTTCCCGTAGAACAGATTTTCAGAACTTGGAACAACATTAACGACTGCCAATCGGTCTCCACTTTCAGCATTCCAAATGCTCCCGTTATTGATTTTTCGTCGGTGCAAGGTGCGCAAGTCTCTGACTGCAACGGTGGGCTCAAAGCCAGATTTTACCGCATACAAGGAGGAGGACACACGTGGCCGGGAGCTCCCCCCGCTCCTTTCTTGAATTTTTTGCAACCCACGAATCAAGACATCAGCGCCAGCGCCGAAATATGGAATTTCTTTAGTTCCATTTGCTCTCCCTCAGGATTTATGGTGCAAGAAGAACAGGGACAAGATGAGGAATCGTCTTTGTTTCCAAATCCCAGTTTCGGGGATTTAAACATTGACTTCACGGGAGCTCCCCGCGCCGAGATCACCATTATTTCGGTAGAAGGCCGTGTGGTATATCAAGGTCAGATAACGGAAGGAAGGAATCATTTATCTCTTCACCATTTGGACAAAGGGTTTTATTTGGCTCGAATTCACGGTGAGCAGGATCACGTGATCAAGTTTATACTCGAATAAGACCTTGGAGGCTCGGATCTTATTTCTCGATCTTTTCTCGACCAAAATTTTTGTCGAAGAAGGCTTGAAGCTTTTCCCTGAAGACAGGGTATCCGTTTAAGTCGCCATGATGTCCTCCGGGTATGGTTACCATCTCGGCTTTGGATTTTGCCGTTTTAAAAAGAGAAAATCCACAGCGGTAAGGAACGATAATATCCTTGGTGCCATGTGCTATGAGAATGGGTGACTTGCTGTAGCGGAGATGCAGATGATTGCGGAAGCCATATTTCAATAAAAATCCTACGGGGATGATCTTGGTGTGGTGGGCTGCTACGTCGCGCAAATTATTAAATGGCGTTTCCAGCACCACCCCGCCTGCGTTTGTTCGGCCTGCCAACCAAGAAGCCATAGCGCTACCCAACGATCTTCCGTAGAGACAAATCTTTTTTTCAGGATAACTTTTGTTCACGTAGTCGAAACAAAGCAATGCATCCGCGTAAAGGGTTTCTTGTGACCTTTTACCACGGCTCTTTCCGTAGCCCCTGTAATCGGGAACAAAAACATCAAAACCGAACGAGGTCAATTCTTCTGCGATAGGTCCCCAACGCGTAATATGGCCCGTATTTCCATGAAAATAAAGTATGCAACCCTTTGGATCGGGAACCTTAATATGCAAGGCATGAATTCGTCCCCCTTCTACCCCATCCAGAAAAACTTCGGTAAAATCAGTTCCAAGTTCTATGAGATCATTTTCGCTCAAAGTACCCAATGGCACAAAGATGAAGCGCTCTTGAAAAAAGTAGTAAAAGACACAGACCGCCAAATAGATGGCAATCAATAAAAGTGGAATTGTATATAACCAGTGGCTTACTATCAAAACAAAGATGTACTGTGGTCGTTTAGCATACAAATGTACTTTCGAATCATGGACAATTCATTGATATCATACCCTGAAAACGCATTGACCTATCAGGACTATGTACGACAGGTGAGTGAAATGGTTAATCACAAGTCAACCTCAGGGCCGAATCAGGCGGAAAGCTTGGTTAATTATACCCATTTAAATTTTCGGCGCATGACCAGGTTGAATAAAACCATCGTCATGGATGAGAAATTGGTGAGGCTGGTAGAAGCTCATCCAAACAAGATGGTTTGGGTGATTATTACCGAAGCTTGGTGTGGAGATGCAGCTCAAAACATTCCTTTCCTGGCGAAGTTGGCAGAGAAAGCATCAAATGTTGAATTGCGCTTGGTTTATAGAGATGAGAACTTAGATTTTATGGATGTGTATCTCACAAATGGCTCTAGAAGCATCCCGAAGCTCATTGCCTTTGACCAAGCGACCGGTAACCAGCTTTTTTCATGGGGCCCAAGGCCTGCGCCCGTTCAAAAAATGGTGATCGAATACAAAGAGCTTTTGGATCATGAAAAACTGCCCTTTGATAAGTTTGCCGAATTGATGCATAGCTGGTATGCCAAGGATAAAAACGAAACATTAAAGAACGAACTTTTGCATATCTTTCGCACACCGGATTAATCAAATCTACACATATGAAAAGAGTCGCTGCCGTCCTCGTACTTAGTCTCATCGCTTTGGTTACAAACGCTCAAGAGAGTGAAAAACAGGACAAATCGGTTATCAAATCGGAGATAAAAGATTTGGAGAAAACCATAAAAAGTCAGACCAAAGAGATCGAGAAAATTGAAAAAACCTTGGCGGATGTTCGCCCCGATTTGGAACAGGCAAAAAGAGATGTAAGCATTCTCGAAAGCAGAAGAGACAGCATCAAAGCCGTGGCAGAAGCTTTTGACTATCCAAGCAAAAAATCTCAATACAAGAGCTTGAAAAAGCAATTCAAGAAGGCAGAAAAGAGCAGAACGAAGGCAGAAAAAACGATCGTTAAATCGGAAGAAAAAATCGGAGCTTCCACTTCAGATGCCGCTATAGCCCGCAAGTCAAAAACGGCTGTAGAGAGCAACCTGAACCGACATCTGGCGGTTAATCGTGATACACTTGCTCTAGAGGCTCAAAAGGCACACGCCTCCACGGAGAAGGAATTTAGGAAAAATGCAAACTCACATGGAAAATCCGTTGAGAAGCACGAAGGTGCTATTGCAAAATACACTACCCTCAAAACTGAAGCTACGACTGAACTGAACGAATACACCACCAAAGCAGAAGGTTTAGAAGCTGAAATGAGCAGCCTGCAGCGAGAAATGGAAATGAACGACCCGAAGGTGGTGGAAAAGGAACTGAAGGGGTATGAGAAACGAATTTCGGAGCGGAGATCAGAACTTGATGAACTTCAGTTGGAATTCGACCAAAAAACGTCCAATATTGCTGAAAAGCATGACCTTATCGAAGAGAAGAAAAAACAAAGAGAAAAAAAAGAGAGTGATTTGAGAAGAAATTGATCAGGCTGATTAGAAATTTTCAGTCAAGGCAATTTAGTCCGTTATCGACGTCAGGTAGCCTTCGACCAATTCTCGAATACATCCTTCCCCACCTCCCCGTTGCAAAACGATGTCGGCTGCCTGCCTTGCTTGAAGTACGGCATCTCTGGGGGCTGCTGACAAGCCCACCTTCTCGAGAATGGGCACGTCGTTGATATCGTCGCCGATATAAGCCACATTTTCAAATCCGATCCCTTTTTGGTATAGCCATGACTCCAACACCTCCAGCTTGGGCGTGTTGCCCACGTAGACATTTTTTATCCCAAGAATTTCGGCGCGAATTTTCACTACCTCAGACTTTGAGGAGGCGCTGATAATTCCAAAGTCCAATCCGCGATCAGCTGCTCTTTTGATGGCCATGCCATCTTTCACATTAAATTTCTTGGCGTCTTCCCCATCAGATGAGTAGTACAAGCCCCCGTCGGTAAATACACCATCCACATCAAGGACAACCAACTGAATTGATTTTGTTTTAGCGAGTTCATGGCTGCGCGACAAATCAATTTGGTTCAGCGTCTCAAAAGGATATCCTAGTTGAGAAACCAAATCCCAGAGTTCATCGGGATTCAAGGCTAAAAATTCTTCTCCCGAAAGAGCGGGCGCCCCTCTTTCGCGGAGAAGAAAGTTGATGTTATCGAAGAGCATTATTTCCCTACGATCTCGATCAATTCAATTTTGAAAGTAAGCGGTTCGTTCGGTCCGATTTTAGGGGGCGATCCACGCTCACCATAAGCCAGGTCAGAAGGAATAACCACTTTCCACGTGCTACCTACAGGCATCATTTTGAGGGTTTCTGTCCAACCCTTAATGACACGATTTAAAGGAAACTCTGCGGGAGTGCCTCTTTCGTAACTGCTGTCAAAGACTTCTCCTTTGGTGTTCGTTCCTTCATAGTTCACCTTCACCACATCCGTTGCTTCGGGCTTTGGGCCATCTCCTTCTTCCAAAACTTTGTAAAGGATACCATTGTCCATCTTTTGGTACTCTCCGGTAGCTTCTTGCTCGCTCATAAATGCCTGAGCTTTAGCAACGGCTTCTTCAGCCGCTCTTGCTTGTACCCCTTGCATGTATGCCATGATGTACTCGTTTCCGGTAGTCATGTCAATCAAAAGAGCAGAGTCTCCCTCCATTCCATCTCTAACACCCATCATCAAGCGGTCGAGGTCAACACCCTCTATATTTGCCTGATTAATATTTGTGGCAAGACTGGCTCCCATAATGTAAGATATGGAGTCCATCTCATTGTCAAGTGAAACGGTGGCTCCGGCACTGCCACTATTTTTTTGAGAGCAAGCTCCCGATCCTAAAAGGATCAGTACGCCGGCAAAAAAGCCGATTCTTTTCATTGTATTCGTCATTTCTAATTTTGGTTTGATTCGTATTTGCGGGTAAAAACCCATTTGTTTTGAGATAAATCCGATAGTGATTCGTTAAAATGATAGCCTTCGTAGTCGAAGCCTTTTAGTTCTTCAGGGCGTTCAATTCGATTCTCAATGGCATACTTGGCCATCAAGCCCCGTGCTTTTTTGGCAAAAAAGGAAATCATTTGAAACTTGTCGCCTCGCTCTTCTTTGAAGTCAGGAGAGACGACGGGCAGATCGATATTTTTAAAATCCAATGCCTTAGCATATTCTTGAGAGGCCAAATTGAGAATGAACTCAGCATTGACTGCTTCGATATCTTCTTTTAATCTCTCTGTAACTGCCGGCTTCCAGTATTTATAGAGGCTGTTTTTTTTCGGTGTGATGGCCCATGAAGTGCCCATTTCCAATCTATAGGGCTGAATACTGTCCAACGGGCGAAGCATTCCGTAAAGTCCCGACAAAATTCTCAAATGATCTTGGGCAAAGTCCATTTCTTGTTGTGCCAACTTTTCTGCTTCCAAACCTTGGTAAACGTCACCATTAAAAGAATAAACCGCCTGCTTACTGTTCTTCTGATCAAATGGCAGAGACCACTGTGCAAATCTCTCAGCATTCAGTTGAGCAAGATCATCACTGATGCTCATCATCGATTTCAGTTTTTTAGCTGAAAACTTCTTGAGTTTATTTGCCAAATATTCCGCTTCTTTGGCGAAAATCAAATCTGACCTCCGCTCATAAGGTGAGACCGACTCAAAATCGAGACTTTTTGCGGGTGAAAGTATTGCTATCATTTATTAGAATGGTATATTCTCTGCAGGGCGCAAAGTTAACAAGAGACTGAGAAACGCCTAATTATTATAACTTGGTAATTTAAAAATTTAAGATTGGCAACATTTAAAGAATTAGGATTAGGAGAAGAACTTCTACAAGGGCTTGACGCCATGGGTTTTGAAAAGGCTACACCGATTCAAGAAGAGGCCATCCCGAAAGTTCTGAACAATAAGGACTTGATAGCCTGTGCTCAAACGGGAACGGGAAAAACCGCAGCGTTTGTTTTGCCGGTATTGCAAAAGTTGATGGCAAACAGAAGAGATGATAACTCGATCAGAGCCTTGGTAATAGTTCCAACAAGAGAACTCGCCCTCCAAATTGATCAATCTGTGATGGGACTCTCCTATTTTGCTGACGTAAGTTCTATCGCACTTTACGGAGGCGGCGACGGTGCCGATTTTGATCAACAAAAGAAGGCTCTCGCCTCAGGAACTGATTTGGTAATTGCCACCCCCGGCAAGCTCATATCCCATTTGAACATGGGGTACATGAACATGAAAAATCTGGAGTTTTTGATTTTGGATGAGGCAGACCGCATGCTCGACATGGGGTTTGTTGAAGACCTGAATCGCATTGTTTCTTTCCTTCCGGAAAAAAGGCAAAACCTCATGTTCTCGGCTACGATGCCCCCAAACATAAGGGATCTGGCGAAGAATATTTTGGACAATCCGGACGAAATCACACTGGCATTATCAAAACCCGCCGAAGGTGTGATACAGGTAGCGTATATGGTATATCCCGATGATAAACCAAAGCTAATCAAGAACCTGCTCAATAAGGAGGGGCTGGAAGGTGTTCTCATCTTTTCGAGAACGAAAAACAATGTCAAGCAAATTGCCAAAAGACTGAAGTCTACCCCGCTCCATATTGAAGAAATGCACAGTGACTTACCGCAGAGCGAGCGAGAAGAAGTCATGCGAAAGTTCAAATCCAGGAAAGTTCAAGTCCTCGTTGCCACGGACATCGTTTCACGAGGAATTGACGTGAAAGAGCTCAAGTTGGTGATCAACTACGACGTTCCCGACGAAGCTGAAGACTACGTTCATCGCGTAGGACGAACGGCCCGCGCCGATTCTACCGGTATGGCTATCACATTCATCTCTCCCGATGAGCAACAGAAATTTGCCAGAATTGAGTCACTTATTGGAAGTGAGATCATGAAACAACCCGTCCCCAAAGAGGTAGGCGAAAGCTTTACTTACAATCCATCAGCAGGACGGAGTAAAGGTAGAGGACCGTTCAAAGGAAAAAGAAAGAAATTTAAAGGCCCTCGCCGTAAACCAAGAGACTAGCGAGAGCGTTGATAAACTATGGGATTTAAAGTTGAAAAGTCAGAAGAGGATTGGAAAAAAGAATTGAGTGAAGAAGAGTTTCGTGTTCTTCGAGAGAAAGGGACTGAAAGAGCCTTTTCGGGGAAGTACATCCTTCACTTTCAAGATGGAACGTACAAGTGCCGCGCTTGTGGCAATGAGCTCTTCACCTCTGAGAGCAAATTCGAATCGGGTTGCGGATGGCCCAGCTTTGACAATCAAGTGAGCGAAGAGGCCGTGGTAACAAAACGCGATACTACCCACGGAATGATTCGAACCGAGATCCTCTGTGGTAACTGTGGTAGCCACTTGGGCCATGTATTCAATGATGGCCCCACCGAAAGTGGATTACGCTATTGCGTTAATTCAGTATCAGTGGATTTTGATTCAGAAAATCCAAGGAATTAGCATTTTCACTTGTTTTCTGTAGGAAACGTATTCTTGGCCAAATTCATCGATCAATTTCCTTTCTTCCAGAAAGGTACCTATGACTAAGTAAAGAGTACTGATAACGGCGAAAACAAGGTTCTTCCAATTGGGCGCAACGAGAAAAATACCGATTACAAAAAGCAAAACTCCCAAGTAGAGCGGATGTCTGACGTAAGCGTTTAGCCCCGAACGGATGAGGTATTTGTTTTTTTCCTCGCGAACTAAAAATCCGATCCCGTAGGACTTTCCCGCGATCACCAAAATTATTGCTGAAAATAAACAGAGACCATACCCAAGAAAAC
>Ga0102943_1001825_pt1 | contig 12871 bp, 23 predicted proteins | sample SalPonC_black_MG_FD_78174 | JGI IMG/M metagenome (GOLD analysis project Ga0102943, IMG submission 78174) | Salt pond soil microbial communities from South San Francisco under conditions of wetland restoration - Salt Pond MetaG... | ecosystem: Environmental > Aquatic > Marine > Intertidal zone >...
CGATCTCCTCAACGATATCGCGAAAGTCCTTAAGTTTCAGGGAATTTGGGCCATCTGACCATGAATTATCAGGATCTGGATGGACTTCCATGAAGAAGTTTTGAACACCAAGGGCAGAAGCTGCTCTCAGAAGAGCTCGTGCGTCATCACGATTACCACCCGACGAGGTGCCATTTCCGCCCGGACTTTGAACAGAATGGGTTGCATCAAAAACAATCGCGTCGAACTTTGAGTTCTGAAGCATCCAGTTGACACCAGTGAAGTCTACTACAAGGGTGTTATAACCAAAAGAAGTTCCTCTTTCAGTGATCCAGAACTCACGGTTCGAAGACCCCATTGAAACGTGATCAAGCTTGTCAAAGATATTATTCACATCCCATGGTGCAAGAAACTGACCCTTCTTCACATTCACCGTGAATGGAGAGGCTGCTGCCCGCTCAAGAAGATCGGTTCGTCGACAGAGAAATGCTGGAATCTGGATGACATCGATCACATCTTGATAGTTTTCTTCCAAGTAGAAAATATTCGTACGGCCATGTACGTCCGTAAGGAACTTGAGATTTGGAATAAACTTCTTCATTTCTCTAAAGTCGTCCATTGTGTGAAACAAACCAGTTCCTCGCTTACTTCTGTGAGACGTCCGATTTGCTTTATCAAAAGACGCCTTGAAGTAATAATCGATACCGAACTCTTTACAGACCTCTGAGCAAACAGAAGCTACCTGTAGAGATGTATCAATTCCTTCATGGGTACATGTTCCAGCAATAATTCTCATTCTCAGTATTTTCCTTTGTAGTCTTCTTCTACTATTGGGCGATTGAAAATATCTCGATTTGGATCTTGTCCAGGAATTTCGTGATTGAGATATGCCCCATAAAAGGTCGAGTAATTGATGAGATCAACAATCGAATCTCGAAGGCTTTCATGATTTGGTGTGTAATCCGGATCTTTCATTGCCGCTTCTTGAAGCGACTTGATCCGAAGCATTTTGCCCCACATTGTATCAAAAATGGTCTGAATTCCATTCACATAATAATCGGCCTGCTTGACTGTAGAATTCGGATTTTGATAGTCCTGAGATTTCTTATTCTGAACCTCAGCGCATTCTTCTAAGATTTTAAGTGATTCCCGCATTTATTTGTCCTATTGATAAAAAAGCTTCTGTGTCTAATCTGTCTGGTCGACTTTCTATTCTTGATTTTAACACATAACGCGCTGAAAGTAAACCTATTTCTTTGATATGTACGTATTCTCCTGGGACAAGAGGTCTTGTCCGGTCTCTATCTGTTTGATAGAAGAAAAAGTGTGTAAGTTCTTCGAATACCACTGATTCCATATATTGGGCGGTCTTACCTCGGTGTATATTGAAGTACTTATCGATTTCCTTAGCATCAATCAAGAGATCATTCCAAATGAAATCATGGCGCCATGAGAACGGGGGCTTTACAATTCCATCCCGAATAAGGGTGTATTCGAGAAGAAGGGCATCGGCGTTTTCACGGGTACGGGTGTACGTTTGGTCGTTTGCCCATGAAACAAATGATTCGGTTACCCTGATTGTCTTAGGAATTGGAATCATAGCCTTCGAATATCGCCGATATTATTTGTAATTTGGATAACATCTCCTACTAGGAGTTTAATGTGAACACCAAAGGAATACCCATGTTTTCGACTATAGAAAATTTCGCGTATTGGTGCTGGTTCTTCGTTTTCAATTCCAAAAGCAAAAGTCCAACATCCATCATAAATTGGATGAACTATTAGGTCTCCATCTGATGTGATGATTTTTATCTCATCAGAGAAATAAGCCTCATCCATTTCTTTTTCATCATTAGAAACCATGATAATGTCATCACTATGACCGTAAAACATTATGGTTCTATTAGGATATTTGCGTCTTTCATATTCCAAAGCTTCATTTTCATTTTCAAACTGAGTGCCATCTTCGGCGATATACATTTTCTTAACCATATCATGTCCACCATTCTGATCTATTCTTACGTTCATTTTTCTCTACATCGTTTGAAACTTCCTCGTGTGGAACATCAAAGATGAATGAGATCATTTCGATCATATCGGAATTAGGCCATGCTACAAGACTATCATGTAGTTGATGGGAATATTCCTTTGCGACTTTTTCAACAGCATCAAAATACGATTTCATTGATCGTCTCCACAAAGAGAAATCTTACCGTCGGGACCATACTTAACGGCAAATACACCACGATAGCCCCTTTCTTTATACCAATATTCTACACCATCTAGGCAAGAAATATTCAAATCACTTTGTGTTGGGGTACTATCCGATTGTCTACTGATAATAAGATACAAAATCAATCCAACTACAACAAAAAGTCCAACAATTATACCTACAAATTCGCGCATTATATTCCTCCACGGTAAACAAATTCAATGGCTCTTTCAGCCTCTTCTTCAAGTGGTCGATCTTTATACCATCCACCAGTCTCGGAGTCGAGTTCACGACAAAGTTGGGCAATTTCTAATGGGGTGATCGGATATTTCTTATCGATCGCTTTACCGGCTACAGCAACCATGATCTGGTAAAGTTTGTGATACCAGCCCGTCTCAGTGATCGTTCGATATTCTTGATCTAGTTTCTTTGGCCAGAATGGACAATTGTGAATACTCGACCAGCTCACATTGAGATTATCCATTTGACCCTTTCGATGATTAATGATCTCTTGCTGAATTTCAGGCGGAAGACGCTCAAAGAAATTTGATCCTTCTCGTTCAGGAAGGGGGTGTTTCTTTATAAGGTAATCAACATCAATAGGAAGATTAGGTGACTCAGGTTCACTAGAAAATATGAACTGACAAGGATCATCAGAAATGCCATGGTAATTGCCAGGGACATAATACATCCGAGAAAGATCCTTTGTTTGCGGGTCTGAACCGAGCCCGATCTCTGTTGATAGGGCGTACCAAAACTTTTTGATACGATCATGGGGTACGCTTTTAGTAAGCGGAAAAACAAGACGGAACTTATGATGAGCATGAGTACTGGAAGCAGTGCTATAGCAAACATAGCGATAAACTGAAAGATTGCGAGCAAGTTCACTTCTAAAATCTCCGTCTGGGTGCCAGTCGTCGATGTCAAGAGCGGCCCAGCCTTTCCAGCATAATACATTTGCGTTTCTCCTTGGATAGAATTTGTTTGTTTTGTCTTTCACCTTTGTTGGATGATCAGATTCTTCCGTTGCATATACCGCTGGGCTAATAAGAGGAGCCTTTTCCTTTGACCAATATTCGCGTTTTGCAAGCGAGTAAAGGAGAGCCTCGAATTCATCGAAGCTCTCGAAGTCCATTCTCTTGTTAGTCTTATTGTCAAATTTGGACTTAAATATAGTCAGACCAATGGTCATACCAAAGAATCCAATCCTCGCTCTTTTCTCAATTCATCATAAGAAGAATCGCCATCGAGAATTACTCTCATAGCCATAACAACAACTTGGATTCCTTCTTCGCGGACCCGATCAGAAGGTTCATCAAGAAGAGCCTTTGCAAGCTCTCCAACTTCTTCGCACATCGCAGTATATGTTACTTTATCGCCTGGAAATTTTGATCTTGCGAAAGCAAGCTCATCAATTATGTCGTTCAAAAGTTGTTGCTCTCTTGTTGGTTTCATTACCATCCCTCTTTACCTTCATTTGGGTGCTTAATCCGTTCCATCGGCATCACACCATAATTCTCTTTATGGGATGGTGGTGTCCATCCAGCAGGCTTAACAAGATCTGGAAGACCGAGTGGATTTGGTCGACCCGGCTTTTCGCCAGTTTCCTTTGACATATTGGCCTTAAGGACCTCGTTCCATGCTTTCTCAGCGTCTACGTCAAAAGCATCGAGTGTTCCGATCGCGACAACACAAAGATCGATCATAGCATCGACGATTTCTTCTGGATCTTCGACAGCTAGAGCCTTTCTTGCTTCGAGAAGTTCTTCACTAAGGAAGTTTAGACGGAATTCTAGAAGCTTCATAAGGGCTTCACGATTTCCAGTATCAACTTGACGTTTTACCCAGCGATGAACTCCATACTTATTGTGCATCAGATTGATGTCTTTTACCCAATTACTGCTCATTGTAATCTATTTCTTACCTCTTGTAAACTATTTTATGAAGGCGCCTAGTCGCCCATTATCTCCTGGATACCTGACCCAGGTATACCCTTGATTTTCATACATTTCACTTTCAAATGAATAGGGATTCGTGAAGAATGGAATGAATTCTGAGTTTCCCCATTGAAAATCTTGATTTGATCTAAAATGAACTTCGATTGGTCTACCACCAATAAATTCGATATTCATTTTCCGATATCGGCTAGCGACATCTTTGAGAGGTTCTGGTATTGGTAATTCTACATCTACCTTAATCCATTTCTCCCATATTGTAAAGTTCTTTTCTCGTCGAAAACCTTCAACGGCAAGAACTTGTTCACCATTTATATAGTCGACTGAAATATGACGTCCTTCATACCATTCGTTCCAAAATAGACCCGGTCTTAAATGGTCTGTAGAGCCGATAAGATAGAGTTTCTCGGTCTCAAACCCAAATCCCATGGCATTTACTGGAGGGCGGACGCAATAATATCCTTTCTTTGGAACATCTTGCCCAATTGGACCACAAACATGACCGAGTTTTCGACCAAGAATGAGTTTGTCCATTACCCACAGATCGTCTGGATCTGTATTGATCCATGCCATTTGTTCAGAGTCTGGATACATCATCCGAAAAAGTCCTCCAAAGATGCTTGTGGTTCAGCTGTCCACCCAACAGCCGTGAGTATCGGTTCGAGCGGAACAAGAAAGGCCTTCTCGAACTGAGTGTTGTAGTCGACATATCGTTCGAGCTTTAGTTCTTTTGGAAGGAAGTCTGGAAATGCTACCACGTTTTCTCGAATAGGATTTGGCATAGCGAGATACACAAATTTCATCTTCGATCCAGGAGTGATAAGCTCATATTTCTTCTGTAGGCCTTTATCCTTGATGTAGTGGTTATACAAGAGAGAAGCTCTTGAGTTTATCGGGGTACCCTTCTTGTAGATGATCTTGGGATCATGGTATTTCGCCAGAGCAGTGACCCCACGTGGGAATGCGACCTCATGGGCCGGAAGATCGGAAAACTCGGACTTGAATTCCCTAATAAATTCTTGGGTGTCCTCTTCAGTACCAGATATGATGACCCCAAATATCTCTTTGAACTTGTCTCGACAAATAGATGGGGTCGATGACTTGATCGCTTCAATACCCATCATCTTGAGTTCGGGTTCAGCGTACTGAACTCCTTCAGAGTTATGGACGTTCAGAATGTATCGCTTTTTGGCCGTCCAGATACCACGATCAGCAATAACTTCTCGGGCCATCCACATTCGATTATCTTTGCAGTTCTGCTTTTCGGCCAATTTGTCATATGCCTTACTCAACATCGGTTCGAACCGTTTTTCACATGACTTATCGAGAAATTTGACTGGATCTTTCGGCTTCACGGCATTTACCAGATCAGACATATTCACATACAATGAATCGGTATCGATCGCGATGACATAATCGCTATCCTTTGTGTCGAGGATCTTGTTCAGTTCTTCATTCATGGCCTTTTCTGCCCATCGAATAGAGAGCTGGCCAGACATGGTGATTGCTTCGGCCATTCGAAGGTCGAAATACCGGAACCATTGGTTTCCGAGTGCACCATAAAGAGAATTGAGAAGATACTTAATTGCCTGTTCGGTATTCTTTTTCTTGCCGATTTCTCGCTTGAGGAGATCCGTTTTGTTCTTTTCGTATTGCTTCTTCTCCTCGATCATGGCCTTCTTGACTTCTTTTCGTTCATCGTAGTATTCAGCAACGATTCGAGGAATAATGCCTTGGAATTCCTGAGTGTAGACAGTACCATTCGCGGCTACAGCACAATTCGAGTTTACCTTCTTATCAGAGTTAAGGTAATAGTCAACACCAGACTTGTGATTCGGTTCACTCCGGATAGTCTCAGGCGACATATTGTATTGTACAATGAGATTTGGGTAGAGTGAGTTCAGGTCAAAGCTGACGACCCAGTCGTGCATACCGACTTGAGGATCTTTGACGTATCCACCCGGATACGCGACTTTGAGCTTGTCTTGGTTGGGGATTACGGCAATTTTCTGTTTGTGGAGTTCTCGATGAATGATCGAATCCCAGATCGCGGTGGTACCGAGGGTGTCGGTAAAGTTCACGCCTGCTCGATAGGCCATGGTAAAGACGAGTGGTAGAAAGCCGGTCTCGTTGTCCATTCGGACGACCAGATCCACGTCTCGGATGTTATAGTCGATGAAGAGTTGATGGTTCTCGGCATAGAGATTATTGAGCGAACCATACTCCTCATACGACATTTTCTTTTCGCCAAGAACGACATTTGCGATATGATCGAGCTTGTACGATTCTTGTGGTCCATACTGGTGACCAAATTTGAGAAAAAGATCTTGATAATCGAGAAGAGCAATACCCATCAGGTCAAAGGCTTCATTTTCCTTACCACCTTTGAATGTAACTCGCCGAGACGAGATCATTTTCCATGGAGAAAGCCGCTTGACCGCCTCTTCACCGAGGATCTTTCGAATCCGGTTCACGAGATATGGAATATCGAAGAATCGGATATACCAACCGGTGATAACATCCGGAGAATAGTCTTCCTTTGACCACTGGGCAAGAAACTTTTCGAGAAGATCTATTTCATTATCACACTTGACATATTGGACTTTCTTTCCTTCTCCGACATATGGAGATTTACGATAGTCCCATTCCTTGATACCCCATACTCGATAGATGTTATCCTTGTTCGAATGACAAGTGATTGATTGCACCTCCTTTTCGGCGGTTTCCGGTTCAGGAAAGCCATCGTCAGAGGCGACCTCGATATCGAGTGTGTTGATATTGATTGCTGTCGGATCGAACTTCACTGTTCCAGGAAATCGCTCATTGATGAACTGGAAGATATAGTTCGTCATGCCATAGACTTTATGGTTCTCCACGTCCTTATATGTGGACATGAAATCCTTGGCGTCTCGCATAGTTTCGAACTTGATAGGACGAACTGGTGAGCCATCAAAGGCCATCCAATCGGTCTTCTCTTTTGTTCGAGTATAAAGTGTCGGAGAATATTTGATACGCTTCTCGATCCTCTTTCCGGCCTGATTATAGCCGCGATAAAGGAGAGAATTACCGTATCTTGATACGGAAGTATAAAAGCTCATTCAAATCACCTGTTGTAAGGTGTAAATTATATCACAATTCTAAGGTCTTGTAAACAAGAAAGGCCCCTTATTTGAGGCCCTTCTCTATGTCTTTGAGTTTTCTCCAAAGCTCATCTAAGAGATCTGAATCATACTCTTTTCTGCTTGAGTAACTCATGCACTTTTCCGTTTTGGACTGCGTGAAGTACATACTCAAATGTCTCGTGTCTAAACTCGCCCCAATGAAGCTGTTTGGCGATTTCGAAATTAGCTTGTTTTTGACGAGCATCAATGAATGACTGGTAAATATTTCGTAAGAACTTCATTTTCTATTCCTTTATGAGTGTACGAAATATTTATCGGAAAGAGCTATACCCAGGCGGTATAGCCGCTATAACACGATAGTCTTCGATTCGAGCTCATTTAGGCAGTAAAAGTCTGTTCCAAGAATATTTATCGATACTGATTCGTGCCAGTGACCAAATACCCAGATTTTTGGCTTATGGTCCGTTTGATGGAACATTGTATCAAAGGCGCTCCGAGTCCGTGAATTATTGACTGGATCATTCTTAGAATAGAACGGAAAAAGATGGCGAGCCACGGTATCTGGGATATCATGAGTTACCATAACATCGGGCTTATATTCCTCGTACTTGGCGATCATTTCACCGAGATCTCGATAAGAAAGTTCTTCGTCTTCCCACCACGAGTAGCCAGGAATACGATAATCCTTGTCGATTGAATGGGCTCCACCAATGAACATCATTCCATCTTCGGTATGACCATCATCGATACAGAGTTCATGAAGCTTGCACATCTCAGGATTGTCGTGGTTGCCACGAATATATCGAGCTGAATGTTCTATCATCTCTCTATGAAGCGCTCTTTCGGGTGGATATGAGACACCAGGAGGAACGTTCTCTCGATCTTCCTTATTGACCACATATGTGTTATGATCAGGAAAACCCCAGCCCATATCTCCTACTTGAATACTACCAGATGGAATATCATCAAGAAGGTTTCGATAACTTTTCCATTTTCCGTGGACATCACCAACGAACGTTTTTTCCATAAGTCACCTTAAAGTAATTGTCGAGAAGACCTTCAATATTTTTCTTTCCGACTGGATTCATTGAATGGGTAGTATAGGCAAACCCATCAGGAAATTTGTATCTGTCATTCATGTCGCACAAAACAAGCTCTTGTGCAATATCATAACCCGTAAGTTCATTGTATCCAAGATCATGGTCAAATGAAATGAAATGAGGCATGCCATGCTTATCGATGAATCGCATAGTCTCATGGAAAGTCCGAGTGATGATCCAATCATCAGTACTCTTTGGAGGAAACCGCTCGTCATCAATAAAAAGAGAATATGGAAAAATCATTTTGATCTCTCAAAGAGAATATTGATATACGTCTGAAGAAAAGAAAACCAATCTACGAGAGGTCCAATGTCTTTGAACATTCTATTCATAGCCCACACCGGCCATTCTTCATCAATTGCCACTTGCGCAGCTCGACGAATGGCCTTTTGTGCAAGTCCAGCCTCAGATGGGTATCCTTCCGCAGCATTATGAAAGCTTGCCTTATTCAAAGAAGCCTTGAATTCTTCATATCCCTCGAGGGGACATTCGGTTTCTGCCGGCCATGGTTTAACAGGTTTCACAATGAAGCCTTTCTCTTGTTGAGTTTCGCTTTTAGATCTTCGATATGGATTGGAGCCCAGTCATTTACTTCGACACAAGCATTGTAATGCCGAAGGGTGGGAGCCCGATTGTTATGAATATGTCCATGAACGTTGAAGGTCATATTTCGACCCTCATATGAGTGATCCATTTGCATCGGAACATGGGTTGCAATAAAATCATGACCACGGAAAACTCTCCAAACCTCGACTTTCTGGAACATCCATTCTCCAGTGAATGGGTTCTTTGCACAGAGTTCTCGAATGTCGTCATGATTTCCAACAATGACCCGCTTTTTACCCATCAGGCGAGGATGGATTTTTTCCATATATCGTTCAGTACTACCCATCCAAACATCACCGAGATGCCAGACTGTATCTTCTGGTCGAATGACCTTGTTCCAGTTCTGGATCATAGTCTCATCACATTCTTCTTGAGATCCGAAATGCTTACCACGAAATGGAAGGCCGTCCTCACCAAGAAACTTCAGCATATTTGTGTGCTGAAAATGGGTGTCAGATATGAACCAGATATTACCCATTACTGATTGGACTCAGAATCGTTAGTGGTGAGATCTTCACCGTCCCAACGGAAGTCGACGTCAGGAATGATAGCCTGTGGCTTGAAGGTCACACGGTAATGAGATTTACTGACACGAACGGGTTCAAGTTGTTCGACGACGTAAGTTGTCGTATCGTTGATTCCAAGAAAATGCTTCTTGAAGTCATCATCAGTCATACAAGTGACTTCAAGTTGATTTTCAGGAGCATCGACAACAATATTGCAATAGCCAATAATCTCAAGAAGGTACTGACCTGTGACATTGTTGATGAAAACCACTCGCCGCATGACTTCAAAATTGTCAGCTGCTTTGCTGAGATTTCGCGAGGCGGTTACGGCGTCATCTGAGAACCAACCCGCGTGAGACGGTGTAGCCATAACTGCTGCAATGGCTGCAGCTCCAATAATTTTCTTCATCATAATTTTCCTTTATCAAAGTTTGTTTATCGTACCGATCCTGGATTTTTCTCGAGATACTCAGCACGACGCTTTTCATTCCAAATAACAAAAACTGCAGAATATCTCTTCTTGAGGTATTCATCGTCTTCGAGCATCAGGTCATGCTGACGCTTAAGAGCCAGTAACTCTTCGTTGTCGGGATACGCTTTGGCAAACACTTCGATGTCCAGGGACAGAAGTGACGCGATCATTTCATGTCTTGATTTGTTTTCCATAATCTCATAATATATCAAAGGAGGACAATTGTAAACTAGAAAATTGATTTATCGATATCGTCTGGATCGATAGTGTAATCCATCGGGTTATGTTTGTTGAACCAATTGTAGTATGGGTCAACCACGACAACCTGATTTCCACGCATCATCATGTTCTCGCCATGGAGATCGAGAAGTCGCTTATTCTTCGCGAAGTGATCAAACACTGCTGAAAGGTCAGGATCATTTTCCGGTCGGTAAGACGAGTTTGCCCGAAACTTCGAATACTCACCATTAAAGTACTTCGTCGAAGATCCTGGTCGATAGGGGGTAAGGTTCTCGAGACGGATTGCATAGAACATTGGTGTGATCTTTACAACCTTTCCGCGTATCACGGGTGTGTACGGATTCTTCTTATTGTCAAGAGAAAACTTCACCCATCTCATATAGGCAGAGTCCTTCATGAAAACCTTGATGACGTACTTGTATCCCTTCTTCCCGTACACATGGGCGTATTTACCCGTACCAAGAAGCTTGAATCCAAACTTCGACATGAGTTGAGGAAGAGTACGGGACCAAGACTGATCTCGCGTATCGACCTTATCGATTCCCTTCACATCACGACGGAACTGACCGATTTCTTTCGGATTTCGAAGTTCTGTAAGATATGAAGAAAATGACTTCATGAATTGCCGATATTGTATTTTGGAAGAAGTTCCCAGTTGTTCTTATCTCGGAATGAAATGATCTTGATTTGTCTAAGTGGAGCCTGATCGCGATCTTCTTGTCTTACGATATCGACCAATCCCCAATCAGAGAGGAGTTGAGCAATAGTATTCCGACGAGCAACATCATTCTTTTCAAGATTTGATTTCTTTCCATCAAGAAGAAAAAGTTCTTTGAAATGGACAATGAAATATCTTCCCTGTTTGTGAAGAATATGACAAGACTGATAGAGCCTGTTATCCTTTCGAGAAGCTACGCCTATTCGAGTAAGGGTTTCTTTGACTTTAAGAAAATCGTCTGGTTCCGCGAGGGTGATTTCCAGCATATCTGAAGGAGACCACTCAATGAGTTCATTTTCTGACATAACAATTCACCTGTTATTATTATTGATTGTGAATTATTTATCAAAAGTCAAATCAGGACCCGGTGCGACCTCCCTTCGAAATTCTTCGCTTGAGTTCTTTCATTTGATCGTCGGTAATGAGATCGAGAATCTGGAAGGCCTTTGGATCTGAGTATCCATACACTTCTTTTATGATCTCGATGTCCTTCATCTTCTCTTGTTTTGCCCACTTGCCAAATCGCTTTCTTTTTCGGACCATAGCCAAGAGAAAATCATATTGAAGTCGATGATCGATATGGGCATTAAGGTTCATCTCATTCGCGATAAGAGCCGTATCTGAGAACTGACTCAGTCCACGATTGATCATAAATGCGGAATACTCTTTTTCCGCGATATCATCGACCATGATATCCTCTTTGCTCATATTGATCGAGCCGAGATAATCAAATGGGCTTAGAGCCATTCTACACCGTGCTTCTTGACATATGGATCTACTCTTAGGCCGACATCTTCAACCGAAGCGAAGGTATTCCGAGATCCAATAATGAAAACTGAAAGAATAATGAGAATTGGTGCGAGAATCCAAGATAGTGGATTCCACCACCTCCAAATAAATCCCATACCATCTCCATTTCGATACAATCGAATAGTTCCAGTATAATACAGGAATTTTCCGACTGGTTTCATGTCTTTAAGTTCGGTCATTTCATCTCCTGTGGATATTGCTCAAGGAATACATCTAATCTATCATAGAGATCTTTCTCTGTAAACTCTCGAGTATCAAATCCAGCATTTACATTGAATTCACCAAGGAAAATCTGTGGAACCGTTTTGTACCCATTCACCTTTAGAAAGTTCTTGGCTTCATCATCATATGAGACATTACGAACCTCATATTTGACAGACCAAGAATCGAGTTTCCCTTTCATGACTTCACAGAATGGGCAATTATCCATTGTGTACAATACAAGCATTAATCATCACCGATTTCAAAAAGCATGTAAATCCAAGCATATACTACAGCCAAACACATGAGTATAATAAGAATACCAAAGGCAGTAGGATAATAGCTAAAAGTGACAAGAACTAAAATCCCAGTTATCATAGTTCCGATTGTTTTAAGATGGGCTGATAGTTTCATTTTAGAATACTCCGCTTAAGTGTCCGGAGCCGCATCACGTCAAGAACAATATCATGACGAGCATCGTGATGTACGAATCTCTCTTTGATCGCCTTTGAGGGCATGAACTTGTTGTTCATATCGACTTCGGCGCCTTCGATAAGGGCATCAAGATAAGAACGAGTATCTCGGATAGCCCACCATGGGAAAGGATCAGATTTTCCGCAAACTTTGAGTGTCCAATGAAGGAAAATGGGATCAAAGGTATTACCTCGAGTCCAGACTCGATCGATTTCAGACGGATTACCATGATTGGTGATAAGCCAATTGTGAAGTTCAGAAATAGAAGAGTCGTCCTTACGGGGCTTAAGGACTAGCTGAGCTTCTGCTCCTTGATTTCTCCACCATTCGAGGGTATCGGGATTTACCCGACGATTGTATTTCTCGATCTGCTCGCGAACATCAAACTTGATATAGTTTGTCTGGCCTAGATAGTCCTCATAGACCGCAATATCTTTTCGATCATCGGTTAGAAACTTGCTTTCATCGAATTCAAG
>Ga0102943_1001826_pt1 | contig 12868 bp, 10 predicted proteins | sample SalPonC_black_MG_FD_78174 | JGI IMG/M metagenome (GOLD analysis project Ga0102943, IMG submission 78174) | Salt pond soil microbial communities from South San Francisco under conditions of wetland restoration - Salt Pond MetaG... | ecosystem: Environmental > Aquatic > Marine > Intertidal zone >...
CCGCGCCTCCGGCCAGAAGCCGTTTTATGTCACCGTGCCGGATGACGAGAGCCAGGCCGACTACGTGATCACTGCCATCCTGGCGGCACGCGAGACCGGCCAGTTGCTGCGCCAGCAGGCGGTGCTGTTCCGGGCCGGTCACCACAGCGACCGGCTCGAGCTCGAGCTGGTGCGGCGCAACATTCCCTTCGTGAAGTACGGCGGGCTGAAATTCCTCGAGGCCGCGCACGTGAAGGACCTGCTCGCGATCCTGCGCTGGGCGGACAACCCGCGCAACCGGATCGCGGCCTTCCGCTGCCTGCAGCTGATGCCGGGCATCGGGCCGGGGCAGGCGGCCAGGGCTTTCGGCTGGCTGGAAGCGCGGGGCTTCGCGCCGGACGCGCTCGCCGGCTGGCGCCCGCCGTCGGCCGCCGCGCCCTACTGGCGCGGTCTGGTCGAGCTGCTGACCGGGGCGGGCGCAGGCGAGGGCGAGTGGCAGGCCCAGCTGGGCCAGGCCCGGGCGTGGTACCGGCCGCAGCTGGAGCGGCTCTACGAGGAATGGCCTGCCCGGCTGGGCGACCTGGATGCGCTGGAACAGGTCGCAAGCGGCTTCGCGACGCGCGAGCAGTTCCTCACCGAGCTGTCGCTGGACCCGCCGCAGGCCACCGGCGATCTCGCAGGGCCGCCGCTGATGGACGAAGACTACCTGGTGCTTTCGACCATCCATTCGGCCAAGGGCCAGGAATGGGACAGCGTGTATGTGTTGAACGTGGCCGACGGCAATTTTCCTTCCGAGTTCGCCACCGGCAAGCCGGCGCTGATCGAGGAGGAGCGTCGCCTGCTGTACGTGGCGATGACGCGCGCCAAATCGTCGCTGCACCTGGTGGCGCCGCTGAAGTACTGGGTGCCGCAGCAGCCGCGTCATGGCGACCGGCACGTCTATGGCGCGCGCAGCCGCTTCATCGACGAGGCGATGATGGCGAAGCTGGAACCGCGGTTCCACGGCAGTGCGGAAGGCGGGGCGCCGGGCGCCCCGGGCACGGCGCAGGCGGCCGAAGTGGTGGACATGGGGGCGCGCATGCGCAGCATGTGGTGAGGAGAGCATCGTGAACATACTGGGTGTTGACGTGGGCGGCTCGGGCATAAAGGGCGCGCCGGTGGACCTGGTCACCGGCCGGCTCGTGGTCGAGCGGCACAAGATTCTCACCCCGCAGCCGGCGACGCCGACGGCGGTGGCCGAGGCCGTGGGACAGCTGGCCGCGCAGTTTGACGCGCCGGCGCTGGCGGGGGTGGCCGTGCCGGCGGTGGTCAGGGAAGGGATCTCGGCCACCGCGGCGAACATCGATCCCGCGTGGGTCGGCTGCGATATCGGCGAGGTGTTTCGCGAGGCGCTCGGCTGCCCGGTGCGCGTGCTGAACGACGCGGATGCCGCGGGGATGGCGGAAATGCGCTACGGTGCGGGCCGCGAGCGGCGCGGCACGGTGGTCATGCTGACGCTGGGGACGGGCATCGGCAGCGCGGTTTTCGTGGACGGCATGCTGTGGCCCAACACCGAGTTCGGTCACCTGGACATACGCGGCAAGGAAGCCGAGCATCGTGCCGCCGCCCAAGTCCGCAAGAACGAGGGCTTGTCCTGGGAAAAATGGGCCGGCCGCGTGTCCGAGGTGCTGCGCGTCCTGGAAGGCCTGCTGTGGCCCGACCTGTTCATCATCGGCGGCGGCGTGATCCGCAAGCAGGACAAGTTCCTGCCCCTGCTCGAGTGCCGCACGCCCGTGGTGCCGGCGGCGCTGGGCAACGACGCCGGCATCGTGGGCGCCGCGCTGGCCGCAAATGGGGCTTATCCCCATTTTGAAAATGGGGATAAGCCCCATTTAGAGCGGTGAAAACGCTCGCGGTCGTCATCGTCCTGCTGCTCCTGTTTTATGCCGCGCTGGTGACGCTGTTGTGGCTCAAGCAGGAAAGCATGTTGTTCCTGCCGGGCATTCCTTCGCGACAGCTGGATGGGACACCGGCGGACGTCGGCCTGGACTACGAGGCGCTGCGTCTCGCCACCGCCGACGGCGAAGAGCTGGACGCCTGGTTCCTCCCCGCCCGCCCCGAGCGCGCCGTGCTGCTGTTCTTTCACGGCAATGCGGGCAACATCTCGCACCGCCTGGAGTCGCTGCGGATTTTTCACGAGCTTGGACTGTCGGTGCTGATCTTCGACTACCGCGGTTACGGCCAGAGCACCGGCACACCCTCGGAGCAGGGCACTTACGAGGACGCGCGCGCCGCCTGGCGCTACCTGGTCGAGCAGCGGGGCGTTCCCGCCGAGCGGATCGTGCTGTTCGGGCGCTCGCTGGGCGGTGCGGTCGCAACGCGGCTGGCCACCGAGGAGCGGCCGGCGGGGCTGATCGTCGAATCGACTTTCCGCTCGGTGCCGGCGCTGGCCGCGGAGCTCTACTGGTTCCTCCCGGTGCGGGCGCTGGCCCGGCTCGAGTATCCCGCCGAGAAGCTCATCAGTTCGGTGCAGGCGCCGGTGCTGGTGGTACACAGCAGGGAAGACGAGATCATCCCCTTCGGCCATGGCGAGGCGCTGCATGCCGCCGCCAGTGCGCCGGCGGAAATGCTGGTCTTGCGAGGCGATCACAACACCGGGTTCATGCTGAGCGGGCGCCCTTACACCGAGGGCCTGGACGCCTTCCTCCAGGGTCTGGGGTTTCGATATTGAGATGAGCAGGGAAGCCGAACTGGAGCGGGCCGTGGATGCCTTTATCGAAGGCCGCAGCGACTACGCGCATTTTTGCCAGGTGGTCGAGCAACAACTCGCGCGTCATCCGGAATACGTGGTGCCCGCCCTGGAGCGCATCGCCGCGTTGAAAAAGTCCGGACGCATCTCGCCTGCGCTGCATGCGCTGATCTCGCATCAGCTCGATCGCAGTTCCAAGGGCGACATCACGGTGTCGCTGGATGTGCCTGATACGTCTCCGGGCGGGTCGCGCGAATCGGCTGAAGCGACCGATGCCACCGAAGCCGCCGAAGCGACCGGTGGCGAAGCCCCGCCCGTGCTGACCAACAGGAGCACGGGGCCCGCGACCCCGCCGGGGTCATCCGCGAGCAAGACGCCGCGGCACACTGCGACGCGCGCCTCGCCAGCGTCGGCCGCCAGCCCGCCCACGACGGGCACGGTGCTCGCGGGCCGTTACCGGCTCGAGGCGATGCTGGGCCGCGGCGGCATGAGCGTGGTTTATCGCGCTATCGATCTGCGCCGCCACGGCCCGGCGGACGAGGCGGCTCGCGTCGCCATCAAGCTACTCGATCCGGGGCACGCGGGCGAAGAGCACCGGCGCGCGCTTGAACGGGAGGCGTGGCTGCTTGCCGAGCTGAGTCATCCCGGCATTGTGCGGATGCTCGACTTCGACCGGGACGGCGAGCATGCGTTCGTGGTGATGGAACTGCTCAGCGGAGAGCGGCTGCGAAGCCGGCTGGTACGCAGTCACCCGGAGCCGCTGCCCGCCGACGAAGCCATGCGGGTGATTCGCGAGCTGGCGCAGGCGCTGGCTTATCTTCACGAGCGCAAACTCGTGCATCGTGACGTCAAGCCATCGAACGTCTTCGTCACCCAGGGCGGCGAGGTTCGGCTGCTTGATTTCGGCCTGGCGGCGCCGGCGGGCGAGGCGGGCCTGCTGGAGGAGGCTGCGCCGAGAGCCTGGACCCCGCTTTATGCGAGCCCCGAGATGCTCGCCGGCCTGGATGCTGACCCGCGCGACGATGTCTACAGCCTGGGCTGCGTGATCTACGAGATTCTTGCCGGGCGGCATCCGTGGGGCAGTCTGCCGGGCGACCAGGCGTCACGCCGCAAGCTGCGCGCACGGCGGCCCGCCGGAATGTCGCGGTCACGCTGGCAGGTGCTGCGCAAGGCGCTGGCATTCCGAGCTGTGGCGCGGCAGGCGCATGCCGGAGAATTCCTCGCGGATTTTTTCCCGCCCGCGCGGCCGCGCCGGGTGATGCCATGGGTTGCGGCGGCCTTCCTGGCCGGGATCATTGCTGGCGTCGCACTGAGGGGCCTCGAGACCGACGCATGGATCGAGCGACTGGCGCCGCTCATTCCCGCGATCGCGCCGCGGCCGGCCGTACAGCCCACGGAGATGCCCCCCGCAGCGATACCGCCAGCAGAGATACCGCCCGCAGAGATGCCTCCCGCGGAAGGCGACGCCGATGCGCCGGCCACGAGCAGCGGGTCGGCGGCAGGCCCCCGAGAGGCGCCCGGGCAGGCGCCCGACGAGATGCCCGACGAGATGCCCGACTCGGTGCAGGACTCGGTGCAGGACTCGGTTCAGGACTCGGGTCCGGGCGACGTTGGGGCCGACGCTCCTGACGAGCCGCCCGCGGAGGATGCGCCTGGGCCGATGCCGGAGCAGGACAGCGCCGCGGCGAACCAGCCTGCGACGATGCCGATGGCTTTTGCCTCCGGCCGCCTGCGCATTGGCGAGGGCAACGGCGCGGTGCGTGTGGAGCTGCGCCGCCAGGCCGCCTCGGCGGGAACGTTCGGCGTGCTGTGGCGCACGGTGGACGGGAGTGCCCGGAACGGCGTCGATTTTGTCGGCCAGTCGTCCTGGCAGCAGGCGACGGCTTCCGCGGATGAATCCTCGCTGGTCCTGTTTATCCCGATCGTCGATGACAGCGTGCCGGGCCCCGATCGTGATTTCCTGGTCGAACTGCGGCAACTGCCGGGCGGCCCGCCGGTCGGCACGCCGGACCGGTTGGAAGTCACGATCCTGGACGACGACTGACGCCCTAGCGCAGCCCTGTCTCTTGGCGCGCGATCACCATGCGCTGGATCTCGCTGGTGCCCTCGTAGATCTCGGTGATCTTGGCGTCGCGGAAATAGCGCTCGATGGGCATTTCCTTGCTGTAGCCCATGCCGCCGTGGATCTGCACCGCCGCGTGGGTGATGAACATGGCCGCCTCCGAGGCGAACAGCTTGGCGCAGGAAGCCTCGGTGGTGTTGCGCGTGCCGGTCGCCGCCGCCTTGTGCTTGTTCCAGGCCGCCTTGAGCGTCAGCAGGCGGGCGGCCTCGAGACGCATCTTCATGTCGGCAATCTTGCTCTGGATCATCTGGAAACTGCCGATGGGGGCGCCGAAAGCCTGGCGTTCGCGCGCATAATCCAGGCTGGCCTGGTAAGCGGCGCGGGCGATCCCCACGGCCTGGGCCGCGATGCCGATACGGCCGTCGTCGAGGATGCTCATGGCGATCTTGAAGCCGTCGCCCTCCGCGCTGATGCGGTCGTCCACCGAGCAGCGGTAATCCGACAGCTCGATCTCGCAGGTGGCCGAGGCGCGGATGCCCAGCTTCGGCTCCGTCTTGCCGCAGGCAAAGCCATCTTTCTCGGTATCGATCATGAAGGCCGACACGCCCTTGGGGCCGGCGTCCGGGTCGGTGACCGCGAACAGCATGATGTACTTCGCGACGGGCCCGGAAGTGATCCAGGACTTCTTGCCGTTGATGACGTAATGATCGCCGTCGCGCACCGCGCGGGTGCGCATGTTGGCCGCGTCCGAACCGGATTGCGGCTCGGTCAGCCCGTAGGCCGCAAACACCTCGCCAGAGGCCACGGGCGTCACGAATTTCTGCTTCTGCTCTTCCGTGCCGTATTTCAGGATGCCGTTGCAATACAGCGAGTTGTGGACCGAGATGACCGTGGAGTGCGCCGCGTCGGCGGCGGCGATCTCTTCCATCATGAGCGCGAAGCCCACCGCATCAAGGGCCGAGCCGCCGTATTCCTCCGGCACTTCCACGCCCATGAATCCCAGCTCCCCGGCCTTGCGCAGCGTGTCTTCCGGGAACGTGCCGCTGATGTCGAATTCGGCCGCGACCGGTACGATCTCGCGCTGGGCGAAGTCGCGGGCGGCTTCCTGGATCATGAGTTGTTCTTCGGTGAACGAGAAGTCCATGGCGGGTCTCCGGAACGGTCGCTAAACAAGCGTTCGATTCTACCCCAGGGGGAGGTCGCGCAGCGCAAGCCATCCCGGGTCGCACACGGGAAACCGGGCCGCGCAGAGGGGGTCGGGCCGCGCAAGGCTCCCCTCGCTCAATGAAATCTTTATATCGCTCGGTGAGCCTTGCACGCCCCGACCTGCTGCGGGAATATTTTCCGGGCGCCGCCGGGCGCATACCGCGCGCCAGCACCGCTCCGGAGACCGCCCAGGTGACCGGGCGGTGAGCGGATCGCGAGCGAACCCGCAGTGGTCGGAACATGGCGGTTCCCCCGCAGCCACCCAGTGGCCAGGACATGACAGCGTTCCTCCGGCAACCACCCAGTGGCCGGGACATGACAGGGTTCCTCGAGCGGCATCTGCCTTTTTCAAGCGAGAGGGACCCTGTCGTGGTTCGGCCACGGCCCGTGAGAGAAGATCCTGTCATGGTCCGGCCACGGACCCGTGAGGAAGGAAGCCGCCAGGTCACTCCGGCGCTTCGTACTCGACATCGAGCAGCAGCCATGTCTTGCGGCCGGCGGCCAGCTCCAGCGTGACCTCGTCGCCTGGCCGTCGCTTGAGCAACGCCCGGGCAAGCGGGGCATCCATGCTGATGTAGTCCGGCGCCTGGTCGAACTCGTCGGGACCGACGATGCGGAAGCGCGCCTCGGCGCCGGTCTCGTCCTCCACCGTGATCCATGCGCCGAAGAATACCTGCGCCGTGTCCGCGGGCCGGCGGTCGACCACTTCCAGCACGGCCAGCCGCTTGCGCAGGTGGCGCACGCGCCGATCGATGCCGCCCAGCTGTTTCTTGCGGTAGATGTACTCGGCATTCTCCGAGCGATCGCCCTCGGCGGCGGCGTCCGCGAGCGCCCGCACCACCTCCGGCCGCTCGACACGCCACAGCCGGTCCAGCTCGGCGCGCAGGCGCGCCGCGCCCTCGGGCGTGATGTAGGGCGAAGACTTCGGCGGCGGCGGCCGGTAGCGGCTCATGCCCCGGGCGGCGTGACCGAGCGCAGCAACTCGCCCACCGTGCAGTGCCGTTCCAGCGGGTGGCGCAGCGGCGCATCCAGGTTCAGCGCGTAGCGGTTGCGGCGTCCCTGGCGCTCGCGGCGCACCACGCCGCCGGCTTCCAGCTCGGCGACGATGCGCTGCACGGCTCGCTCGGTGATGCCGACCTGCTGCGCCACTTCGCGCAGGACCTGGTCCGGATTGCGCGCCAGGCACACCAGGACGTGCGTGTGGTTGCTGAGGAAAGTCCAGCCGGGCGCTTCCGCCGGCCCGTCCGCGGCCAGGGGCTTGCGTCCGCCATCTTTTTGCGCTCTACTATTCACGACATAGATTTCGTATTTAAGGAGCTCCGCATGTCTGCCGTACTCGCCCCGCTCGCTCATGCCCCGGAACAGGGCTGGATTCCGACGACCCTGCCCGCGCGCACCATCACAGTGGCCGCCGGCGACGGTATCGGCCCGGAGATTACCGCAGCCGTGCTGCGCGTGCTCGCCGCCGCCGACCCCACGCTGAGCTTCCACGAAGTGACCGTCGGGCTCAAGGCCTATCAGCAGGGCGAGGCCGCGGGGCTCGGCAGCGAGGCGCTCGAAGCGGTGACCGGGCACGGCGTGTTCCTCAAGGGCCCGATCACCACGCCGCAGGGCGGCGGCTACAAGAGCGTCAACGTGACGCTGCGCAAGCTGCTGGGGCTGTATGCCAACGTTCGCCCCAGCGTCGCCTATGCGCCTTTCGTGCAGGCGCTTCATCCCGGCATGGACGTGGTGGTGCTGCGCGAAAACGAAGAAGACACGTACGCCGGCATCGAGCATCGCCAGACCGACGAGGTCTACCAGTGCCTGAAACTGATCACGCGCCCGGGCTGCGAGCGCATCTGCCGTTACGCCTTCGAGTACGCCCGCGCGCACGGGCGGCGCAAGGTCACCTGCATGACCAAGTCCAACATCATGAAACTGACCGACGGGCTGTTCCAGCAGGTCTTCGAAGAGACCGCGCGCGACTATCCCGAGATCGTCGCCGAGCACATGATCATCGACATCGGCACGGCGCGCATGGCCGCGCGCCCGGAAGCCTTCGACGTGGTGGTGACGCCTAACCTCTACGGTGACATCCTGTCGGACGTGGCTGCTGAAGTGTCCGGTTCCATCGGCTTGGCGGGCTCCGCCAATATCGGGCGCGACTGCGCGATGTTCGAGGCGGTGCACGGCTCCGCCCCCGACATCGCCGGGCGCGACCTCGCCAACCCCTCCGGGTTGCTGCTTGCGGCGGTGATGATGCTGAATCACCTCGGGCGCGACGCGCCCGCCACGCTCATCCACAACGCCTGGCTGCGCACCCTCGAGGACGGCATCCACACCGGCGATATCTTCCGGCCGGGCGTCAGCAAGCGGCGCGTCGGCACGCAGGCCTTTGCCGCGGCCGTCGTCGAGCGCCTCGGCTTGGGGCCGAATCGCCTGCCGGCGGCGCAACCCGCCCGCCGCGTGCCGATGCCGTGTCTCGAGGAGGCGCCGGCGCCGGCTCCGCAGGCATCCAAGGCGCTGGTCGGCGTGGACGTCTTCCTGCACTGGGACGAGGCGGGACGCGATCCCGCAGTCCTGGGGCGCCGGCTCCAGTGGAGCCAGGCCGGCGGGCTGCGGCTCGAGCTGATCACCAACCGCGGCGTGAAGGTCTATCCGGGCGGCCGCTCGCAGACGCTGCGCGCTGACCACTGGCGCTGCCGCTTCTCGGCGGGCGGCTCGGTCGTCTCCGCGCGCGACGTGCCGGCCTTGCTGTCACAACTGGCGGCAGCCGGGCTGGACGTCGTAAAGACGGAGAATCTCTACGCTTTCGACGGCCAGCCCGGTTACTCCCAGGCCCAGGGCGCCTAGCGGTGCCAGGGCGCCGGAAAGACCCTAGTGCGGCTCGTTGCTGATGATCGGGTCGCAGGGCACCGTGCAGTTCGCCGTGTTATCCCTGACGGTGACGCCGAAGCGCCCGCTGCCGACGGCGTCGTTGAGATCGGTGATGGTGGCCGTGGTGGGCGAAGTCACCGTGCCGGAGAACTCGGTAGGATGACCCTCCGGCTCGGTGAAGAAGACGCCAATGACCTGGTAGCGCGAATCGGCTGACAGCGTGACGCTGATCGTGGCCGTGCCGCGGTCATGTTCGTAGACGCTGCCCTGGCCGTCGGTGCCGCCCGTGTAGCGGTAGCTGTAGGTGTTGCCGTTTGATGCGGCGACGTTGTTGTAACCGCTGCCTGCGGCGGACGGGAAATTACGGACGTCGAGCGTGACGTTGGCGTTGGTCGGCATGACTTTCTCCTGCTTGTTGTTGTTGCTGACACTTCTCGTGGCACAGCGACGCTACACCAAAGCGGCGGGAATAGCTGTTGCGGGCTCAGTGGTGGTCGAAGACCGGTAGCGGGAGTCGCGGATCGGCGTAGCCGAGGGCGCGCAACTCCTGTGCGGCCGCGCGCGCCTCTTCGGTGCGGCCCAGCCAGGCCGCCAAGCGGCAGAACATGGCCTTTTGCGCCAGGTCGCGTGCATCCGGCGGCGGCAGCGCGGCCAGTCCTGCCTGCCAGGCGACCGCCGCTGCGGCGGGATCTCCCGCCGCCGCCAGGGCAAGTCCGAGCGTGTCCTCGATCGCCGCGGCGCTCGCGCGCTGGGCGGCCAGCTCGGGACCGCCGGCCGCCAGGATCTCGCCCGCCTCGCGAGCGCTGGCGACGGCGTCCAGGGGCCGGCCGGCCTGCAGGTGGGCCATGGCCTGGGTGCGATGCGCCAGCGCCAGGCCGTGGCGGAATTCCGCAGAGCTGACTTCCTGCGCCAGAAGTGATTCGAAACCTGCAATCGCGATATCGAGCATGGCCTGGTCCGCTTCGCTCCAGCCGGCGACGACGGCGATTTCCGCCAGCTGCCTGCGCGTCCTGAACCCGGCCCGGCGCCAGCGTGCATTGGCGGAATCGTGTTCGGCGAGCGCCTCCTCGATCGCCAGCGCCTCGGCCAGGCGCGCCCGTCCCGCTTCCAGCTCGCCACGCCTGAGGTGCACGTCGCCAAGGAACGCGGCCATGCTGCTCACCTGGTCATTGTGCAGCGGGCTTTCGCTCAGCCGGTAAGCCGACTCCGCGTAGCCGAGTCCCGCGGCGAAGGCGTTCTCCGCCTCTGCGAGCCGACCGAGATCCAGCAGCGCGGAGCCGACCCAGGACCAGTTCTCGCTGAGGAGCATCAGCAGGCGGGTGTCTTCCGGAGAGGCGTCGGCGAGCGGCTGGGCCGTCGCGATCGAATCGCGGAAATGCTGCAGCGCGGTTTCCTGTGCGCGCCGTTCCCGCGCTATGGCGCCGAGGTTGGTGTAGGCATAGGCCAGCTCGAGGCGGTAGTCGTTCCTGTCGGGGTCGCGGTCGAGCAGGGCGCGAGCGTGCGCCATGTATGCCAGCATGGATTCGCCGGCAGCCTCCAGGCGGTCCTGTTCCCAGGCGACATAACCCAACCAGAATTCTGCCTGGCCGAACTCGAACAGGTAGCGATCCTGTTGCGGATACGCCTCGTACAGGGTCGCGGCAATGGCGCGCGAATCTTCGAAGGCATCCAGCGCTTCCTGTAGCTGCCCCTGCTGAAAGCGTACCTCGCCGATCTGGCGCAGGGCCATCGCACGGGCGAGGATCTCTTCCTCGCTGCCCTTGTCGCCGAGCTGGGCAAAATAGGTCATCGCCTGGTCGCCGACCGCGTCCAGCACGTCGAGCCGGCCCAGCGGCTGGAGCCGCGAGCGCAGGTCGCCGAGCATGAAGCCGATCAGGTTCTCCGCCTGCCCGCGCCGCAGTTCGGCTTCCTCGCGGGCCAGCTGCGCATTGATCGCCAGCCCGATGGTGACCACGGCGATCACCGAGGCCAGCGCGGCGAGACCCGACGCGGCCCGCAGGCGGCGTTGCTGGTCGCGCTGTCGCAGGGAATCGACTCCGACGCCGAGCAGGCCTGCGGCTATCTTCAGCAGGGCCCCGCGCCGCCCGTCGCCGCCCTCGCGCGGGTCGGCGGCCAGCGGCTCGGGCAAGGGCACGTCTGTGCCGTCACGCAGCAGCGCCGGCGGGAAGGCGCAGTCCGCCGAGGAAGCCTCGGGACTGCCGTCGACCAGCAGGCACAGTACCGGGCGGCCAGGCGCGATGGCGCGGAACAGCCGGATTTCCTCGTTCACCCAGCGCGAGGCCGCAGCCGCGGGAGAGCAGATCACCACCAGCGCTTCCGCGCGCGCCAGGGCCGCCCGGATGGATTCGCCCAGGTCGCTGCTGGAAGCCAGTTCCTCGCGATCCCGGAACACGGGATACAGGCGTCGCGGGAGGTCAGCGCGCGCCGCGCGCAGTCGTCCCGGCACGCGGTATCGCTCCAGGGCGCGCTGCAGCCAGGACGCCCATGCCTCGTCCGCGTGGCTGTAGCTTATGAACGCGCGGTAAGCGTCGCCCATGCCGGGTCTCCTGCCGTGTTGTGGCCCAAGCCGCGACGCCGTTCCTCGAGAAGCGGGGCGTCGCGACGGATCGAGGCTACCATGCCGCCGGGAAGCGCCCGAGGAATGGCATAATCCGCGCTCACCAGCCAATCCGCCGCGAGGAGTTCAGCCATGCCCCAGGTCAAAGCCTATGCCGCCCGATCACCGGACTCAGGCGTGGCGCCCCTGCCGATCGAGAGGCGCGAACCGCGGCCCGACGACGTGGTGATCGAGATCGAATATTGCGGGGTCTGCCACAGCGACCTGCACACCGCCTACAACGACTGGGGCATCACCAGCTACCCGATCGTGCCCGGCCACGAGATCGTCGGCACGGTGCGGGCCGTGGGCGACGCGGTCACGGCCTTCAAGCCGGGCGACCGGGTGGGCGTCGGCTGCCTGGTGGACGCCTGCCGGGAGTGCGGCTCGTGCGAGCACGGCCTGGAACAGTACTGCGAGCAGGGCTGGGTCGGCACCTACAATGGCGTCGACCGCCATGACGGCACGCCGACCTATGGCGGCTATTCCGAGCGGGTCGTGGTCAGCGACCGCTTCGTGCTGCGCATGCCCGAGTCGCTGGACCCGGCGGCTGCCGCGCCCCTGCTGTGCGCCGGCATCACCACTTACTCGCCGCTGAAGCACTTCGGCGTCGGCAAGGGCCATCGCGTCGGCGTGGTCGGCATGGGCGGGCTGGGCCACATGGGCGTGAAGTTCGCCCGCGCGCTCGGCGCCGAGGTGACCGTGTTCACGCGCTCACCGGACAAGGTGGAAGAGGCGAAGAAGCAGGGCGCCGACCACGTCGTCGTCTCGACCGACGAGGCCCAGATGGAGGCCGCGGTGGCCAGCTTCGATTTCATTCTCGACACCGTGCCGGTGCCCCACGATCTCAATCCCTACGTCAGCGTGCTGAAGCGCGACGGCACATTGATCATCGTGGGCCTGCTGGGACCGGTCGAGCCTTCGCTGCACACCTTCCCGGTGGTGCTGGGACGCCGGCGCATCGCGGGCTCGCTGATCGGCGGACTCCCGGAGACCCAGGAGATGCTGGATTTCTGTGGCGAGCACGGCATCACCTGCGACATCGAGATGCTGGACATCAGGAACATCAACGAGGCCTACGAGCGCATGCAGCGCAGCGACGTGCGCTATCGCTTCGTCATCGACATGGCCACGCTGAAGAACTGAACGGCGCCACGCGGGTGAGGTCCAGGCCCGGTATGCCCGTCCTGTGCCGCACGGGCCCCTTGCTGCTGGTGATCGTCGCGGCGCTGATGCTGGGCGCCTGCGTCCCGGTGCGCGCGCCGGACGCCGGCGGCGAGACGCCGGTACCGGCCGCCCGCCAGGCGGGTGACGCGGCGCCGGTGAGCTGGGCGCAGCTCACCGGCCGGCCGGCGCCGCCCGCCGGGATCCGTGTGTCGTACGGGCCGCACCCGCTGCAGTTCGGCGAGCTGCGGCTGCCGCAGGGCGAGGGTCGCCA
>Ga0102943_1001827_pt1 | contig 12865 bp, 10 predicted proteins | sample SalPonC_black_MG_FD_78174 | JGI IMG/M metagenome (GOLD analysis project Ga0102943, IMG submission 78174) | Salt pond soil microbial communities from South San Francisco under conditions of wetland restoration - Salt Pond MetaG... | ecosystem: Environmental > Aquatic > Marine > Intertidal zone >...
TCCTCGGCCGACACCGAAGCCCTGGCCGAGGCAATCCTGGACTTGAAGCGCAATACGCGCTTCTGTTCCGTCTGCCATCACATTACCGAAGCCGATCCCTGCCGGATCTGCTCGGACCCGGCTCGGGACGATCGGCTGGTCTGCGTCGTGGAGACCCCCCAGGACCTGTTGGCCGTGGAGCGCAGCCATTCGTTTCGCGGCCGGTACCATGTCCTGCATGGGGCACTTTCCCCGCTGGACGGCATCGGCCCCAAGGATCTCAAGATTCCCCAACTGATGGATCGTCTCCGGCAGGGCGGGATCGAGGAAGTCCTGGTAGCCACCAACTTCACGGTCGAAGGCGATGCAACGGCGCTCTACCTGGCCCGGCAGATCGAGACGACCGGAATTCGCATAACCCGACTGGCCTACGGCATTCCGATGGGCAGTGAACTGGAATATATCGATGAAGCAACCGTCAACCGGGCCATCGAGGGCCGGAGAAACATCCTGTAGGATTTCAGAATCGCGCATAATCCAGGATATCCGATAACCAGATTAAATTTTCCTGCAGTCAAACAGTCAAAAGGAGAAAATGATGTCCCAAAAAATGGTTTGCATCGATGGCAATACGGCGGCCGCACATGTTGCGCATGCCACCAACGAAGTGATCGCCATCTATCCGATCACGCCTTCCTCGGTCATGGGCGAAATTTCCGACGCCAAGAGCGCCTTGGGCGAGAAGAACATCTGGGATACCGTTCCCACGGTCGTCGAAATGCAGTCCGAAGGCGGTGCTGCCGGTGCCGTCCACGGCGCCCTGCAGGCCGGTTCGCTGACGACCACCTTCACCGCCTCCCAGGGCCTGCTGCTGATGATCCCCAACATGTTCAAGATCGCCGGCGAGCTTTCCCCCACGGTCTTCCATGTCTCGGCCCGGGCCATCGCCGCCCAGGCGCTTTCCATTTTTGGCGACCATTCGGACGTCATGGCCTGCCGCTCCACCGGTTGGGCTTTCCTCTGCTCGAACAACGTTCAGGAAGTCATGGATTTCTCCCTGATCGCCCAGGCGACCAGCCTCGAATCCCGGATCCCCTTCCTGCATTACTTTGACGGCTTCCGCACTTCGCATGAGGTGCAGAAAGTCCACGAGTTGTCCGCAAAAGACATGCGGCACATGATCAGCGACGAGCTGGTCCGCGCCCACCGCGCCCGCTCCATGTCCCCGGATCATCCGGTCCTGCGCGGCACGGCCCAGAATCCCGACGTCTATTTCCAGGGCCGGGAAACCGTCAATCCCTACTACGACAAGGTCGGCGGCATCCTCCAGGCCCAGTTCGACAAGTTCGCCAAGATGACCGGCCGCCAGTACAATCTGTTCGACTATGTCGGCGCCCCGGACGCTGAACGGGTGGTGGTCATGATGGGCTCGGCCTGCGAGACCATGCAGGAAGTGGTCGAATATCTTGCCGGCCAGGGCGAGAAGGTCGGTCTGATCAAGGTGCGCTGCTTTCTGCCCTTCGACGTCGAGGCCTTTGCCAGAACCCTGCCGGCCACGGCCCGCAAGATCGCCGTGCTCGATCGCACCAAAGAGCCTGGCTCCATGGGCGAACCGCTCTACCACAACGTGCGCACCGCCTTCGGCGAGGCGATGGCCGACGGCCTGATCGACTTCCCCGGTTATCCGGCCATCGTCGGCCTCCGCTACGGCCTCGGCTCCTACGAGTTCAGCCCCGGCATGGCCAAGGCCGTGCTCGACAACCTGTCCAAAGACAAGCCGATGAATCACTGCGTGGTCGGCATCAAGGACGACGTCACCGGCCGCAGCCTCGACTACGACCCGACTTACCAGGTCCCCTTCGACGGCTACTCGGCGATGTTCTACGGCCTCGGCTCGGACGGCACGGTCGGCGCCAACAAGAACTCGATCAAGATCATCGGCGATTCCACCGACAACGAGGTCCAGGCCTACTTCGTCTACGACTCGAAGAAAGCCGGCAGCATGACGACCAGCCACCTGCGCTTCGGCAAGGAGACGATCCGCTCCACCTACCTGATTACCAGCGCCGACTTCGTCGCCTGTCACAACTTCTCCTTCCTGGAGAAGTACGACATGCTGAAGAATGCCAAGCAGGGCGCCACCTTCCTGCTCAACAGCCCCTACGGCAAGGATAAGGTCTGGTCTCAGCTGCCGAAAAAGGTCCAGCAGACGATCATTGACAAGCAGCTCAAGTTCTACGTCATTGACGCGGTGCACCTGGCCGAGGGCCTCGGCCTCGGCCCGCGTATCAACGTCATCATGCAGACCGCCTTCTTCAAGATCTCCGACATTATTCCCCTCGACCAGGCGATTCGCGAAATCAAGGACGCTATCGTCAAGAGCTACGGCAAGGCCGGCGAAAAGGTGGTCAACATGAACAAGCAGGCCGTCGACGCCGCCCTGGAGAACATCCAGCAAGTCAGCGTGCCGGCCACCGCCGACAGCCAGATCGAAATGAAGATCGGTCAGTGGGGGCACACCCCCAAGAGCGTGCAGGACACCCTGGGCCCGATCATCGACGGTCTCGGCGAGCATCTGCCGGTCTCCGCCATGCCGGACGACGGCACCTTCCCCATCGGCACCGCCATGTACGAGAAGCGCAACATCGCCGTCAACGTGCCGGTCTGGGACGAGGACCTCTGCATCCAGTGCGGCATCTGCTCCTTCGTCTGCCCGCACGCCACCATCCGCATGAAAATCTACGACCAGGCGGAACTGGACGGCGCCCCGGAGACCTTCAAGGCGGTCGATGCCCGCGGCAAAGGCATGGAAGGCAAGAAATTCACCCTGCAGGTGGCGGTGGAGGACTGCACCGGCTGCGGCGCCTGTGTCTACAACTGCCCGGCCAAGAGCAAGACCGATGAAAGCCACAAGGCCATCAACATGCGCGAGCAGTATCCGCTGCGCGAGCCGGAAGCCAAGAACTGGGACTTCTTCCTGAATCTCCCGGAGACCGACCCCGCCCTGTTCAACAGTGCCACGGTCAAGGGCAGCCAGCTGCTGCCGCCGTTGTTCGAATTCTCCGGCGCCTGCGCCGGCTGCGGCGAAACGCCCTTCGTCAAGCTTTGTTCCCAGCTGTTCGGCGACCGGATGCTGGTCGGCAACGCCACCGGCTGCTCGTCTATTTACGGCGGCAACCTGCCGACCACGCCCTGGACCACCCGCAAGGACGGTCTCGGCCCGACCTGGAGCAACTCGCTGTTCGAGGACAATGCCGAGTTCGGCTACGGCTTCCGGCTGGCGATCGACAAGACCACCGAGTATGCCCGCGAACTGCTGGTCAAGAACATGGCCTGCGGCTGCGCCGCCTGCCAGGGCACCAGCGAACTGAAGCAGGCGATCCTCGATGCCGCCCAGGACTCTCAGGCCGAGATCGAGGAGCAGCGCGCCCGCATCAAGCAGCTCAAAGCCATCCTCGAAAAGTGCACCCATGAAACCGCGCCGCAGCTGCTGGCCGATGCCGACTACCTGGTGAAGAAATCCGTCTGGGTGCACGGCGGCGACGGCTGGGCTTACGACATCGGCTACGGCGGTCTCGATCACGTGCTCGCCTCCGGCGCCAATGTCAATGCCCTGGTGCTCGACACCGAGGTCTATTCCAACACCGGCGGCCAGGCCTCCAAGGCGACGCCGATGGCGGCCGTGGCCCAGTTTGCCGCCGGCGGCAAGCCCATGCCGAAAAAGGACCTGTCGATGATCTCCATGACCTACGGCAACATCTACGTTGCCCGGGTCTCGCTGGCCAATCCGGCGCAGTGCGTCAAGGCCTTCCTGGAAGCCGATGCCTACGACGGGCCGTCGCTGATCATCGCCTACTCGCACTGTATCGCTCACGGCATCAACATGACCGCAGGGATCGACAGCTGCAAGGAAGCGGTCAACTCCGGCTACTGGCCGCTGTTCCGCTACGATCCGCGCCTGGCGGCGGAAGGCAAGAACCCGCTGCAGCTCGACAGCAAGGCACCGACCCTCGATTTCGAGACCTTCGCCAACAACCAGAACCGCTTCCGGGTCCTGAAAAAGAACAACCCGGAACACGCGGACGAGCTGCTCAAGGCGTCGGGCCAGGATGCGGTAAAACGCTACAACCTTTACAAGCAACTCTCGGAGCTCGCTCCCAGCGGCGAAAAAGAATAAAATCTTTCTGAATGCCGTCATTCAGCTCCCGGCCCAGTCAGGGCCGGGAGTTTTTTTATGCCCAGCGGCAGGAGACCAGGCCCGGTGGGTGCAAAAACCTTGATGCCAAACCGCATTGGATGCTATATAGAGCGTTGGCAAGCAAACCTCTGTCAAGGAGTTCAACCGCATGCTCGGTCCTCACCAGTCATCTTTTGTCATGTATGACGAGGAATTCAAACGGATCACCGCCGTCATAGAAAAACTGCTGCGGGAATCCAATTCCAAGGTCATTTTTCTCGTCGACAAAAATGGACAGCTGATTGCCGGCTGCGGCGAAACCGAGCATCTCGACACCACCAGCCTGGCTTCGCTTACAGCAGGCAATATCGCGGCCACCGGCGGCCTGGCCAAGCTGATTGGCGAGAAGGAATTCTCCATCCTTTTCCACGAAGGTGAAAAGGACAACATCCATATCTCCATTGTCGGGCAACGGGTGATTCTGGTCGTGATCTTCGACCAGCGCAGCTCGCTGGGACTGGTCCGGCTGCGGGTCAAGAAAGCCAGTGACGAGCTTGGCGCAATCTTCGATCAATTGTCCAAAAAAGCCGAAGAAGCCGAGCAGGGGGGACATGCCGACAGCCCCTTTGCTGAAATCACCGACGACGACATCGACAATCTGTTCAGCTGAGGGTTCCGGCGCATGTCCTTTATCAATTACGCCTCACGCGAAATCAACTGCAAGATCGTCTACTACGGCCCCGGCTTGTGTGGCAAGACGACCAACCTGCAGTTCGTTTATCAGAAGACCGCGCCCGAGGCTAAAGGCAAGATGATTTCCCTGGCCACCGAAACCGAGCGCACGCTGTTCTTCGATTTCCTGCCGTTGGCGCTCGGTGAAATCCGCGGCTTCAAAACCCGCTTCCACCTCTATACGGTTCCCGGCCAGGTGTTTTATGACGCCTCGCGCAAACTGATTCTGAAAGGGGTCGACGGCGTGGTGTTCGTGGCCGATTCCCAGGAGGAGCGGTTCGACGCCAATATCGAGAGCCTCGAGAACCTCAAGGTCAACCTCGAAGAGCAGGGCTATGAGCTGGAAAAACTGCCTTTCGTGATTCAGTACAACAAGCGCGACCTGCCGAATGTAAGCAGCGTCGAAGAGTTGAATGAACTGCTCAATCCCTGGGGCGTGCCTGAGTTCGAGGCCTGCGCCACCACCGGCGAAGGGGTTTTCGAAACCCTCAAGGCCGTCGCCAAGCAGATCCTCCTGGAACTGAAGAAAGGTGCCGGAGGACGCTGATTTTATCATCCGCAAAAATTGTAAAAGCCCGCGAAACTCAAGGTTCCGCGGGCTTTTTTATGCAACGCCCTGCCCCCCATCGGCAATCTGCACACTCTGCTTCCTTGCGGTCCGACGACCGACTGGTAGAATCGACAGGAGATTCACGGCAGGAGCCGCCTCGCGCGCGGAGAAGCAGCGGGAAAATGACAAAGGATCCGCAAAATGCCAGAACTGCCCGATGTGGAAATATTCAGGGACTACTTGCAAACCACCAGCCTGCACCAGAGAATTTGCGGCTTGTACCTCGAGTCCGTGGAGCTGGTTAAAGGCATCTCCGGAAAAAAGCTTCGGCAGCAACTCGAAGGGCGGTCATTCACGGCGGCGCTTCGTCACGGCAAGTATCTGTTCGGCTTCACCGACGGCGGCGGCAGCCTGGTTCTGCATTTCGGCATGACCGGCTTTCTCAGATATTACAAAAAGGAAGAAAAAACCCCGGCCTACTTGAAACTGGCTGTGCAGTTTGCCAACGGCTACCAGCTCGGATACGACTGTCGACGCAAACTCGGCCGGATCGGCTGGACCGAGGACCATAAGCGGTTCATCCAGAGCAAGGGGCTCGGACCGGATCCCTTGAGCAAGGCGTTCGACCGGAATGTTTTTCTGCAGCTGCTGGACCAGCGCCGCGGTTCGATCAAGGGCCTGCTCATGAACCAGCAGGCCATGGCCGGCATCGGCAACGTCTACAGCGACGAAATACTCTTCCAGATCGGCATTCACCCCAAGCGGCCGGCCAAGGATCTCCGTGACACTGAGAAGAAACAGCTTTACGATACCCTCCGGGAGGTCCTGCGGACGGCGATCGACCGACGGGTCGGTGCAGACGGCTGGCCCGACGACTGGCTGTTGCCTCACCGTGAGCCGGAAGCCGAATGTCCCCGCTGCGGGGGAAGAATCCGGCGCATCAAGGTTTCCGGTCGCGGCGCATACTGCTGCGGTGACCATCAGGACTGACCGGTTCCTGCCGGGAGAGCAGCCGGTTCGGTCGAGGCGACGTCTGGCCGTCCCGACCATGCCTATGCAATGAAAGGGGAAAGACCGTGATCGGCGTCCTGTCTTTTTTCGTTATTCTCATCGTCTCTATACTGGTCACCAAGGTCGCCACCATCGCCCTGGCCCATACCGGCATGTCTCACGAATCGGCCCGCTTCCAGGCGCGGTCGGCTTTCACCGGCGTCGGCTTCACCACCAACGAGGCGGAGCGGGTGGTGACCCATCCGGTGCGCCGGCGGATCCTGATGATCCTGATGCTGCTCGGCAATGCCGGCATCGTCACCGCCATGACCTCCCTGATCCTCAGCTTCGTCAACCCGCAGACCGGCACCATTCCCTGGCAGGGCCGGATTGTCCTGATCGCCGGCGGTGTCGGTATCCTCTGGACCATTTCTTCGAGCAGCTGGTTCAACCGCATGCTGGCGGCTCTGATCAACTGGGCCTTTCATCGCTGGGTGCACCTCGACACCCGCGATTACGTCAACCTGCTGCATCTCGGCCAGGGCTACCGGGTCAAGGAGTTGCAGGTGCACCGAGGGGACTGGCTGGCAGGCAAGAGTCTGAGCGACTTGAAACTCACCGACGAGGGGGTGCTGATCCTCGGCGTCAAGCGCCGGGACGGTCGCTTCCTCGGCGCGCCGACCAAGGAGACTGAAATCAAGGGCAACGACGTGCTGATCATGTACGGTCAGCACGACGTCCTCGAGCAGTTGGACGAGCGGCAGTCGGGGTTCGAGGGCGATTGGGAGCACCGCGAGGCGGTGTCCAAACAGCAAGCGGTCATCGAGCAGCAGGAGCAGGAAGAAGAGGCCGCGGAAGCCGTCAGGGAAGCGGAAGCCGCCAAGCAAGAAGTTGAAGCCGCCACGGAAGACGCGGAAACCGACCGGAAGGGAAAGAGGTCATGAAGTCTGGTCGTCGCAACCTGATCTGACAGTTCAGTTCATTATTTAGGTGACGGCGTCAGCAAGGTGCTGAAACCGGCAAAAATCGATCACTCACGATTCCGAATATTTTCATCCTCGGCAGATTAAACAACCAGAGTATGACTTTTTTCGCTCCGGCCTGGAGATGCTTCTCAAGATCTTTCTTGTGAGTGAAGATCCCCGTACATTCGAAGACGAGGTCCACACCCTTATCCTTCCTGGGAAGTTCGGCGGGGTCTTGTTCACAGAGGACCATTCATCCTGAAATCCTTTCCGCGAGCTGCCGACTTTCCCGGATGTCCTTTGTTCAAGTTCTTCAGGGGGCCGTCAATCGTTCGATGCAACCCTTATGGTCAGGTCCTGCTCCTCGCGGCTGATCTGCACGATCTCCCCGGTGAAGGAGCTGCCCCGGACCAGTCTTTTGAGATAGGGCCTGGAGAGACCGTCGTTCTGATAAGTACCATTGATCGAGAACCTGTTGGCCAGTGCAACGGGCAGGTCCTGTCGCTGATAAGCTTCATGGATTTCGATATTGTTGCCGACCTGTATCCGGAAATTTTCTGCTTCCCCGATCAGGAGAAAATGCCTGCTCCGGGCCATGGTGAGTCTCCTTTCTTCCCTTAGTGTTAATTTTTTCTCAGGATTTCCAGCTTATCAGTTCCAGCCGAATCGACAATCAGCAGACTGCTCCTTCAAAGGCAGGTCTTTGCTACCCGGAGTCATTTGGGTTATATAAAAAAATGAAGGAAGAAGGAGAAAGTGGGGGAACAGGCTTGGGGAGAAGTTGGAATTGGAGACGCTTAAAAACAAGTGCCCCGGTTATCACATTGATACTGAAAATATCGTTCTTATTCTGCTTACCCATCCAGCCCGATTTGGGCTGCATATTGAGCCATTTCGGCGGGGTTCTTCAGGTTGAGCTTCTTTTTGACTGAAACGCGGTGCTTGGCCACCGTTTTCGAACTGATATGGAGAAGTTCGCTGATTTCATGGGTCGTTTTCCCCCCGGCCAAGAGCCTGAACACCTGTTGCTCTCGATTAGTAAGGGACTTGAAGGCGGCCAGGACATCGAATTTCCCGGCATTCCTTCGCAGGTAGAAAGGAATGACGAGGTCACTTAATTCAGGACTCACCCAGTAGCGACCGCTCTGGACCGCACGCAGGGCTTCGACCACCTGAAGGACCGGACTTCCCTTGAGGACATAGCCCTGAGCTCCGGCTTCCAGGGCCTGATAGATGTAAACATCCTTTTTCTGGCCGGTGAAGACCACAATCCCCACATCAGGCTTCTCGCGAAGATAGAGATGGAGCGCCTCCACGCCGTCGAGTTTCGGCATGACCAGATCAAGCAGAACCATGTCGGGACGCAAGCTGCGGAGTTTCTCCAGGCCTTCGAGCCCGTCCCTGGCAGTGGCGACGACCTCGATTTCCGGATATTTCTCCAGAAAGAAAAGCAGACCCTCTTCGATGATCGGGTGATCGTCGACAATAAGAAGACGCATGACATTCATGAAACATTCCTTCCAGTCGGGGCCTGAGAAAAATGCGACGCATGCCGAGGGTCAAGAACAAAACGTGTTAAAGGATAACAGGTCAACAACATGCTGCAATCGAAAGGGCAAAAGGGAAACCGGAAGGCAAACCTTTAAAAAAGGTAGAAATCTGCTACCTCAAAAGCAGGCCCCTGCCTCTATCGGCAGAATCCGGAATGGTGATATCTTAATCATTCAGCAAAAATGAGCTTGCTTTTCCAAGGGGCGGGCAAAGTGGTCTTTACATGGGAGCGGTGGGGCTTCTGAGGGATTCCATTCATGTCAATATCCATTCAATGTCCGGACTGTGGCTGGTCCGTTGCCTGTGAAACCGGAACGATGACCATCGGATCTTTTCTGACCTGCGGCGCCTGCGGGCATTCTTTCCAATGTCTCGGCAGGGAATTGCGGGCAGCCCTGAACAATGTCGAGAAGCGTATCCAGGAGGTTCCCCGCCCTCTGCAGGATGAGGTTCAGAAGAAGCCTCTTCCCGATTGAATTCAGGGGTTAATTCTCCCGAACCCGCCAGCAGTCGCGCTTTAAAGCAGGGACAGCCTTTATTCTTTCTGCAGACACTTCAGGATCGTCTCTTCCAGTTCCTGGCTTTTGACCGGTTTGGTTAAAATCTCATCCATGCCTTCTTTGAGGCACTCCTCGATGACTTTCTGGCGGGCATGAGCTGTGACGCCGACAATGCGAACAGGCTCGTCGCCTTCCATTTCCCTGGCGCGAATTTGCCTGGTCGCTTCCAGGCCGTCCATACCGGGCATCTGCAAATCCATGAGGATGACGTCAAAAGGACGCAGGATCCACATCTCAAAGGCCTCCTCCCCCGACCCGGCAACCTCCACATGCCAACCGCGGCGCCTCAGTTGCATGGTGAAAAGTTCGCGGATCATTGGATCGTCCTCCGCCAGAAGAATACGGCAGGAAGGTTCATCGTCAGGAGAAGCTGCCGGTCCGGCGGACGCTTCCGATCCTGGCACGTTCGGCACTGTCAAAGGGAGGATCAAGGTAAAAACACTGCCTTCGCCCTCCCGGCTGCGCACCGTGATCCGGCCACCCATTAATTCCGCAAGATTCTTCGATATCGCCAGGCCCAGCCCCGTCCCGCCATAATCTCGCTGGAAAGTGGAATTAACCTGGCTGAAGCTTTGGAACAACAGGTGCTGTTTCTCCGCGGGAATACCGATGCCCGTATCGGCCACCACAAGCTCCCATTGCCCTTCGGCGGCTTTCATCGTGACATTGATCTCGCCTTCAACGGTAAACTTGATGGCGTTGCCGAGCAGGTTGGTAAGAATCTGCTTCAAGCGGAGGACATCGGCTTCGATAATCGCCGGCACCTCGTCTTCGACACGGGAAGTCATCCGGAGATTTTTCTCCCTGGCGAGGGAACGGAACATGCTTACGATATCCTCGATCCAGGCCCGCACCTCGAACGGACCTGGGCAAATCTCAACATGCCCGGCCTCGATTCGCGAAAAATCAAGAATGTCATCGATCAGTTCCCGGAGGTGCCTGGCCGACTTATCGGCCATCTGCAGCAGTTTCTGATGTTCGGGGTTGCGGTCGATCTGCTCCAGGTGCTCCAGGGCTCCCAGGAAAATCGTCATCGGGGTACGGATTTCATGGCTCATGTTAGCCAGAAATTCGCTTTTGGCCCGGGTTGCTTCCTCGGCCTCTTGGCGGGCCTGCTTGAGCATTTCGAGATGGCTGCGGGTCTGGTACTGCCGTTTGCGCTCGCGCAGGGAACTGCGCGCCACGCTGACCAGGGTCGACTTGCCCAAGGGACGTTCGAGCAACACCACGTTACCGAGTAGATCGAGCGCTCTCAAGGCTGCCGGCGAATTCTCCCCGGCGCGGGTGAGCAGGAGAATTGGCAGATCGGACCAGGTCGGTTGTTCCTGCAACCAGTTCCGGAGACAAGGCGCTTCCTCCCTCGCAAAGGCCTCTTCGCTCAGCAGGACGCCTGCGGCCCCCTCGCGCAGATGGGCACAGAGATCTTTCAACTCGGCGCACAGAACGCAGGAAACCCCGGCTCCGGCGAGGATGTCATGACAGAGCTGCCCATCCCGCGGCGTCGGGGCAAGAACGAGCATTCGCTCCTCCACGGCAATGTCTGGCAGGGCCGATCCTCTACTCATTTTTATTTATCAACAGTTCCGCGGCTCCCTGAAAGGAGGGATTGCCCGTAAGAACTCCGCGAAACTGTCTCAGCGGTTCACCAATACAGAGATGGTCCTCCTCGAACTTGAGTTCGCGCATGGTAAGCTCATGCCGGCCGGTACGCTTTTTGACCATCAGGATCGCTTTGCGAAGTTCACCTTCGGCCTCGAAGTGGCGCAGCAGAAGAACGGAGTCCGACAGAAAGCTCAGATCAGTGGGGGAATGCGCCGAAGAGCCAATCAGGCCGTGCTGCGTCAATATCGAAAGGGTGGTGATCCCACGCTGAGCCAGGAACGTCAGCAATTCATGCATGTGCAAGATCAGGAAGCGTTCTTCGGACATGGCATGCAGGTAGCCGCTCAGGCTGTCGATCACCACCATGCTCGCACCCCAGTCAACCGCATGGCGCACTGCGGCGGCAAATTCGCCGGGCGTCAGTTCGGCTGGATCGACCTGCTTGATGATCAGGTGGCCGCCTTCGAGGTGGGCCTGCAAATCGATTCCCAAACCCTGAGCCCGCATCAGAAAATTCTCACGCGTCTCGTCAAAGAGAAACAGGGAGGCTTTCTCGCCGTTTTCGAGAAAGGAAAAAAGATACTGGGAGGTCACTGAGCTTTTGCCGGTGCCCGAAGGGCCCATAATCAGGGTGCTCGAGCCACGCGTCAAACCGCCACCGGTCAGTGCATCGAGTTCTTCAATTCCACTCGTAATGTTTTCCTGGACGAATTCCCTCCGATGCTCCTGGGCGACAAGACGGGGAAAAATCTTCAGGCCCTCTTTTGCGATAAGATAGTCATGGTTGCCGCCCCGGTAGTCCTTGGCCCGCCTTTTCAAAATCCGCAGGCGCCGGCGATGGCCGCCATATTCCGGGGCCATCATCTCAAGATGGATCACACCATCAACAAGAGTTCGGATATGGTAGTCCTGAACCTGCTCTTCGAGAAGCAAAGCCGTGCAACCATGTTTGCTGAAGAATTTTTTCAACGCCAGAATCTGCCGACGGAACCACAGCGGATTCTGAGCCATCATGCGCATTTCAGACAGAGAATCGACGACCACCCGCTTGGCCCTGGTGCGCTCGACGGCTTGAAAAATCTTCTTGGTGGAATCGGCCAGTTCGACCTCTGATGGGTGGAACATTGTGTACTGGGCATCCGGCCCGATCTGCTCACCATAGTGGAGCAACTCGAAGATGGTGATATCCCCCAAAAGCCAATCGTGAGACCTGGCCATCGTCTGGATTTCTTTTTCTCCCTCGGAGAGGGCAACATAAAGGGAACCCTCCCCACGTCGGGCTCCCTCGAGCAGAAACTGCATCGCCAGAGTCGTTTTCCCGGTGCCCGCCGCGCCTTCCACGAGAAAAATGCTGTTCGAGACGAATCCGCCCAACAAAATTTCGTCAAGGCCTGAAATGCCGCTGCTCACGATCAGGTTTTCCGCGTTTTCCTGCTGCATAAAATGCCCTCTGCAGTAAATTTTCACTGAAGTTAGATTGCTGGAAAAATTCAACCCCTCGCCGCCTCGGCTCTGGAGAGAGCCGCTGTTTTCGACAACGGCATCGATCAGGGCCAATTGCCATGTCCTTCTTCATCCCCGCGATGAAATTGGCGTTTTCTCCTTCTACTCGCTGATTCCCTCCAACATTCCATGCCCCTGTAGCATAATCGGGACATGTGGAAAAGCAAATAGCAGAGCCCGTTTAATGAATTTGTTTACCCGTCTGGGAGCTCTTTGCAACAGGATCAAATTCTTTCATATTTGCCCCTTGACTTCA
>Ga0102943_1001829_pt1 | contig 12853 bp, 9 predicted proteins | sample SalPonC_black_MG_FD_78174 | JGI IMG/M metagenome (GOLD analysis project Ga0102943, IMG submission 78174) | Salt pond soil microbial communities from South San Francisco under conditions of wetland restoration - Salt Pond MetaG... | ecosystem: Environmental > Aquatic > Marine > Intertidal zone >...
GGCCAATAATCAAGACCACAAAAAGTGCCAAAGCGTCGCGCCTTCACGGGCGCGTGGATTGAAACGGCAAATTTGCTTGCTGTCCAGTTTTCAAAACACGTCGCGCCTTCACGGGCGCGTGGATTGAAACTGGATACAGGTTGGATAGAAAGGGTGGAGACTACGTCGCGCCTTCACGGGCGCGTGGATTGAAACTGTTCACCCTCCAAAATGAGAACGCGGGCTCTCAGTAGCCCGGCCCCATTGAAGCTTTGGGCAGTTGTTATTGCTTATTTAATATTTATTTACATTTAATATAAGCTGTTTGATCTTTTTACTTGTATTATTTAGTGATGCATGGTTGCTTAAAATAAGAATGAGTATTGTAACAAGACGACGACTATGTGCGTGTTTTATCGCGCTGATTGCTGTTGGCCTCCGAGCGAGTCCTTACGCGCCGATGAGCGTATCAAAAGATTCGTCTGCTGTCCTGGATTACACGTACACGACAACCGGCCAGCGCCTGAGTCGTGGCGATGACCAGTTTATCCAATGGGGCTTGATCGACAAACCCGCTAGAATCGAGACCGGCAACAAGCTGGAAATGTTAGCCCATGGTCCGAAAAGCCAGCGTTATTTACGAAAACACGCTGACAGCAGCAAGTCCTTCTATATCGGTGAAATGGAGTACCACATCGATGCAGGATCCAGTCAGCTAAAGGGCCGCTTGTATATCCGTAACGGCGGCTACAGCCCGGTCGCCATGGTCGACATTGTCGATGCCAAGCCGCAGTACAGCTACTTACTGCAGGACCATGTGGGCAGCATCCTGATCGCAGTGGATGAACGCGGCAGTGTGATTGCGGAGGCGTCCCAAGGTCGCTATGACCCCTGGGGGCAGCCTTGGGGTGCGGATGGAGTCGCCAGCAATACGTTGCAGGAAAAAAGCCGTGGCTTTACCGGTCATGAGAACATTGCTTCAGCCGCTCTAATTCAGATGAATGGGCGAGTATACGACCCGGTAATCGGACTGTTTCTCGGGCCGGATCGCTTTATCCAGAAGGCGAGTCAGATGGTCGGGCTGAACCGCTACGCTTACATCAGCAACAGTCCGGTCAATGGCACCGATCCGAGCGGTTGGATAGGGGTGAGTAGCCTCATCAATGAGAGAAACCTTAGAGCAGTTCGTGGCTACACCAGTCATCTTTTCAGTGAATTCCAGGAAACTGCACGCAAGTTTCCGATGTTTTCACAAGCCGAGGTGCCGCATTCATCAGGTTTGAAGTTGGCTGACCTGGATGAAGCCATTGTAAAAATTAACCAAAGTCAGCGATCCGCAGCACATGAGGCTATCAAAACGTACAAAGGGTTAACCATCAGTAATAGAAGAAGCAAGGAAATCATGGCCTTGAAAAATGCAGGGGATCGTTATCGCAGTGTAGATTATTTCTCAACTTCCTGGTATCGGGACGTCGCCAAACAATTTGCATTTCGAGATGGTGCGGAGGAAGGCATCATTTTAGAGGTTATTGGTAACAGTGGTGCTGAGCTTGCAGGGTTGTCCGACTTTCCATGGGAGGTAGAGATACTGTATGGTCGGAATACAGAATTTTCTCTAATTTCACGAAAAGCGTTAAACGAAGAGGGCATTCATTACTTCCAACTAAGGGAAGAAAGTGTAGCACCGGATATCCTGCAACAACCCGAGCGCATATTTGCTAAAGAGCAAAACTACCTCAAGGCCATGCACGAATATTTCAATGAATGACTCGACAACAGCCCTGCGCTGCACACCCGTATTGAGGGGGGATGTTGGGGCGGCAATAGTGCTTATTTTGCTTTCGCTTTTTTTGCTTAACTTGTGAATCTTTATACCGTTATAAATTTTAACGGTTTCAGGCGGGAATTCTGTTTTTAAGTAATGTTCCGCCCTTTGCAGGAACCGCCAGCGCAATGAGTTTTCACCCTAACCCGAATCAATACTCATCGAGTATAATGGCCGATCATAGCAGCACGCAGCTTGCCATGCGCATTTGCCGGGTGTTTACCCAGCTGCATCCGCATGGCTGCGTTGGGCACGGCTATTTTCTAGACTCGAACCATTCTGCTTCGATTTTGCTGAGAGATTCGGGCTAATTCACATTGAAATTATGACTGAACCATCCATCAAAGAGCTCGATCCTCGTTTTAAAAAACAAGTAGACAACGCGGAGAAGTCCATTGGCAAAAACGCGGGTTACGCGATTGAAGTGTGTACCGGAATCTTATCGCGCAACCCTGGATGTGTTGAGGTCAGAAAGATCCTGCGCAAAGCGCAAAAAAGCGCGGGTAGCCAGAAGACAAAGGGGCTGTCCAAACTTTTTGGGAGCGTGACTCAGGCTCCGGTTTCGATGAAGGCCACGAGCTTGTTGAAGAAAGATCCGCAGCAGGCCATGGAAGCCGCAGAAAAGCTGATCACTGCCAACCCTGCGAATGCGATTGCGCATAAGGTTGTCGGTCAGGCAGCAGAAGCACTGCAGCTATGGAACACCGCAGCGTTTGCCTATCAATGTTGGGCAGAACTTGAACCGTCGAATACAGCGGCAGTGGTGGCGATGGGCAATGCCTTGATCCAGGCCGGCAGGCCGCGGGAGGCAATCACGGCCTGTGACGGTATTTTGCTGGACAATCCAGGCGATGAAGCCGCTCAGGCAATTGTGCGTAAGGCAGCAGTGGCCGAAACCATGGAAAAAGGCAAATGGGAAGAAGAGGGTGGTTTTCGGGAAAAATTGGCAGATGAAGGTAAGGCGGTTGCACTGGAGCAGGAAGCGCGCGCCGTGAATGATGCGGACACCATTCGCTCCTTAATTGACAAGGGGATTGCCAGGTTACGGGAGGAACCGAATAGCCTCAATGTCTATCGGGATATCATTAACAATTACCGCAGGTTAGCGGATTTTGACCAAGCAATTGTGTATTTGGAGAAAGCCCGTGCGCTGCCAGAAGGGCAATCCGACCCAACCTTGGAGCGCCTGCATATGGATTTGCGTGTGCAGCAAATGACCCGCGAATTGAGTGTGAAAACCCAGGCATTGCAGGCCGATCCGGAAAATGCGCAGCTCCAGGCAGAGGTCGAACGTTTGCAGGCTGAAGCGCATGCGTTTCGGTTAAAAAATGCTCGAGCATTGGTGGAAAAGTATCCCAATGATTACCTGGCGCGCTTTGAGCTGGGGAAGCTGTTGTTGGCGGATGGACAGCTCGATCCAGCGATTCAACAGTTTCAATTGGCACAAAAGAATCCTAAGGTGCGCGTCCAGGCGATTTTACACCTCGGGCGTGCCTACCTGGAGAAAAAATTCTATGACCTTGCGGCAGAACAACTGGCGATCGCTAAAGCAGAACTGTCTGTCATGAATGATCTGAAAAAAGAAGTCATTTATGAGTTGGCACTTGCCTGTGAAAAAATGGGCGACGCCTCCAAAGCAATTGATGAATATAAGGCTATCTATGCCAGCGATATCGGGTATCGGGATGTGGCCGATAAGATCAATGCTTTTTATGCAAAACAACAGTCAGGCTCTTAGGATTAGCAGAGATGATGATAAGAAGATAAGTCTTGTGTTCTCTGGGCGTGGCAGGAGCGCTTTGGGAGTGCGGCGGCATGACGCCGCCTTAGTTCAGCTGCGACATGTCGCAGCAAGTGGCTAGTATGGTCTGTCCTGACCGTCATCCATAAGTGGGCGTTACCGATGTCTGTGTTGTTCTGCCTGTTTTTGTAGGGCTTCCGCTCGCGGAATGCCGCGGAGGCAATGCGCGAAAATTTGTGCGGTGTGTGGGGTTTTTGCAAATGGGGTGGTACTACGGGCGCAACGGTTATTCGTTTGTGGTGACCCGTAAACGGCACCCCACGCTTGTATTTGCCAGTAAAACTGAAGGAAAAGAGACCCGTTTCGCCCTTGGGATTTTCGGCGATACACAGTCAGCAACTCAATACTGCACTCTTCAAAGCATTACAGATCATACGCGTCTGCGCACACCTTTGTTCGATCTGGAGGCGAGGGTTCATGTGCCTGCTGTAGAGTTCAGCAATGGCGGGAGTGGTTTTTTATTCTTTTAGTGCTTTTCATTCGGCTTGTCGGAGGCTATTAATTGCAGCTTATGGCTCGGTATATATACTTTGTTTTAGTGTTTTGCCTAACGCTCAGTTTACAAAATGGCGTTTACGCAAAACGGGATCTCGTGCAACGCCGTCAAGAGCGCCTGGCGAAAGCAGAAGCACCTTGGAGTGAACCAAAGGTGACCATTAATGTACATTATCGGCTGCCGATTTATGATGCATTGGGGTTTCTGGCGGCAAATTATGATGATACGACGCAATTCAATGAGTTGCTGACACAGGTTCGTCCGCTGGCTAACAAAGTCAAAGATCTCACCGCCGGTTCCTTGCAAGGGCGTTCATTTCCGGAGTCACTCGATAAGCAGCTACGCGCCGATCTGCAAACGCTGTTTGCGCATGTTGAAGACATCTATGGGGCCAGCGCATTGCATGAACTGAAAGATTATCTCGAACAAAAGCAAGCGGCCACAAACACCGGGTTGCTCGGGCTTATTGAGTAGGTATCACGGCGACCAAAGCCGGGTGTGACTCAGGTTAGGCGAGTTGCAGCAGGATCGAATCCAAATGATCAAGATTTGGCATCACCGACGATGCTCATGGCTTTACTTTCGCATGTGGAGAATGAATTGAGTATCTTTTGTGGGTTGTTGACTTTAATTATATGTTAAAAATATTTTACATTTTGTAAAAACCGTGTTAGCTCTTCATCACAGAAAAACAGTTATGCAGTTTATATACCGGCTGATGGGCGTTGCGCATTTTCTGTTCTTGTGTAGATTCAAGTTTTTTATGACAAATTAAGTTTTTATGAAAAATCATCGGATATCTCGATTAACGCGTTCATTGTTATTGTTCGGCTTCCTGATAGCGGGAGCGCATGGGTGGGGCAGTATTGGTCTGGGCATGTGGGTGTGGCCGGATGAGGCTTACAACACTCCAGAGGCTAAGGACGAATTGATTGCTTTTAGTTTGTCGAAGGGAATCTCGCATTTGGATCAGCATGTAGGGTTTGAGTATGAAATAAAGGAAGTGGCAGATACAACCAGCGTTGCCGAAGCCAGGTCTGTCGAGCCGCCGAAATTACAGGTGCGATTTAAACAAGCTTTTGCGGATTTGGTAAAAGATGCGCTTCAGCAAGGCATTACGGTGAACGCTCTGATGGGAGATCCCAGGATGTTTTTTCGAGAAAGACATGCACGCACGTTAGAAGAACTCGAAGCGATCATTCGCTTTGACCGGGAGCTGCCAGAGGGGGTGCAGCTTGCAGGTGTCAAATACGACGTAGAACCCTACGGAACCTACGAATGGAAAGCCGGCGGCGACAGCCAACAGCAGGTGATTGTTGATTACCTGGTTTTTTTGCGGGATGCAAAAATACTATTGGACAGGGAGGCTCCGCACCTCAAGTTGAGCGTCGACGTGCCGTTCTGGTGGGATAATAAAGAGTTTGCGGTGAAATTCGAAGGAAGGAAAAAGCTGTTTAGTGAGCACATTCAGGATCGTGTCGATTACATGTCCATCATGTCTTACCGTCCGACCGCAAAACAAGTGCTCGAATGCATTGAAGGTGAATTAGCATACGCAAACAAGATTAGGAAGCCGATTTACGCTGGCTTGGAAACAATGGAACTGCAGGGTGCAGAGAAATGGATTTCATTTGCAGAAAAACATCCAGAAGAATTTCGCAAAGAAGTTGGGATCCTTAAATCCAAGCTATCCCGACACCGCGGTGCCGGGCTTATCATGTTGCATCATTACTGCAGTCTGGTTCCGTATCTAGAGCGATTGTCCAATTAACAATGGCCTTGGGGGGGTATGGGCCGTCCCGGTCTTTTGGGAGGTGAAGCGCCCGGATTGTCAGGGCAGGCCGGTTCGGGGATGAATGACTTCCTCAAGCAGCAACCGGAGCTGTGCACTCGATCGCGCTGCAGAAATAGGGTGACATAGTATTTGTTATCTTATTGTTTTATTCACTTATTTAATCAAAACGTGAAAGGCTTCTTAATTGCATGTGTGGCTTTGCTGACCTTGGGACTGTTTGTCGGAGGCCCGGATTACTACGATAATGAGGTGGTCAGAGAATTATGGGAATCAGGTCATTTTTTCTTGTTTTTAATCGCTTCTGTTTATCTGTTCTCCTATTCAAAACTCAATCGCATGGATACAATCAGGCGAGCGTTGGTTGTATTCGGCATATTGCTGTTGGCAGCATTCCTGACAGAGGCCCTGCAATTGCTGGTGGGTCGTCATTTCACTGGAAAGGATGTGCTCAATGACATGCTCGGAGCCTGTGCAGGATTATTGCTTCCTCGGCTCCGTTTTAAACCGCATCCAGCTCGGTCGGTTGTGTTCGTTTTGGTGATTGCATTGCTGGTTTTTATTTCCCAGAGACACTTGTTTGCCGCTGTGGTGCAGGAGGTGCGTCTGCGCCAGGCGTTCCCGGTGTTGTCCGATTTTGCAACAGCGCGGCAGCTGGATTGGTGGGAGGGGAATTCAGCCAGGCTTTCGCTATCCGACTCTAATGTGAGGAACGGTAAATTTTCCATGCGTGTTGACCTAAACCCCGGGAAATATCCTGGGATAACCCTCAATCACCTGTTTCGAGACTGGCAGGACTATGCATTTATCCGGTGCAGCATTTTTCTAGAAGCAGCGCATCCGTTGGATTGTGTGTTGATGATCTACGATCGGCAGCATCCGGGTCGAGGGCATCATTATCGTGACCGATTTAATGGTGAAAAATCGCTCCATCCAGGATGGAACGATTTTTTGGTGCCGTTGCATCTGATTGAAAATGCACCTGCAGGAAGAACGATGGACCTGACGACGATCGTCGTTTTCAGTCTATTCACGGTTGATCTTGACCAGCCGGTTACCTTTTATCTGGACAGTTTAGCGTTGGTAAAAGAATAACAGATGACGGCATGCTTGTAGGCTGCTCTTTACCCACAAGTGGAAGTGTATTCTTGTACGGCTTCCGCTCGCGAAATGCCGCGGAGGCTTATAACTTATGGTTAACGATCTGCTGGTAGCGCCGCAGCTCGCTGAGCGCCGCAGATTATTGGGTCATCTCGGCCGCAGTTGTTTGTTAGGGCAATTTTTATAAAATAATAATTAATAATATTAGCTTTATATAATTATGTGTAAACGTGAATACTGTGTTTAGATTTTGATTACATCTTTAATCGGCATAACTTCAACTTATGCAGTTTCTCCATATGCCCGCAAGGCGTTGGTATTCAATCAGGAGCGACCGATGTTGCCGCGTATGATTACGATGCTGCTGGTAATCGGCTAAGCGGCAACTGTCAAGGCCATCGCTACACACACTCGCTGTCGGTATAGCCGGTAAGCCGGAAATCATAAACACTCTGGGCATTGGCACTGAAATTATTCAGATATGTCAAGTTTGCATAAGATTGTGGTCGTAAATAGTATATGACGACAAATCTGCCTTCCAAATCGAAATTCAAATCTAAATCGACAATTACAATATGGATATGGATTTCGATAAAAAGTTGCTTTCGCAACAGCTGTTTTTTCTTGTGGCGGCACGTCATGAACTATATCAGAAACTAAACTGTAATGCGATGGTCGCTACACTGTATTTTAGCATAGAAAAAATGCCCACTTATTGCCAACTCGGTTTATACCTTGTATCATGAGCGTGCTGTGGGAACTGTCGTCTTGCATGTCGATGGAAAATGGGAGCCTTGAGAAATGATCCGTTTCATACATACTGCAGACTGGCAGATGGGGATGAAAGCCGGTGGGCTTGGAGAGGCCGCTGGGGTTGTACGCGACATTCGGCTGGATTCAATCAGGCGTCTGGTTGAAATCGGCAATGAAAAAGATGCGGAGCTTTTGCTGATCACGGGCGACTTATTTGAAGACAACGCAGTCGACCGCTTGCTCATTCGCAAGGTCGGAGAGTTGCTTGCCGGATTCAAAGGCAAGGTATTCATCACTCCCGGAAATCACGATCCGCTGGTTCCGGGTAGCGTCTGGGATCACCCGGTGTGGGAGGAAAACCGGAATATCGCGGTTGTCCGAGAGAACGAGCCGATAGAACTGGAAAACTGCACCCTCTATCCATCACCGCTGAAGCAAAAATACTCGACCCGCAGCCCGGTATCCTGGATCGACGCCAGGGACTGCCCGACCATAGCCATCGGCATGGCGCACGGCAATGTTGAAGGCTTGCCCGATGCCGATCCGGATTTTCCCATCCCGCAAAATGCCGCTGAGGTCACCGGACTTGATTATCTGGGAATTGGCCACTGGCATTCCTACAAACTTTATAAAGACTCCAGGGGCGCCATACGCATGGCCTATTCGGGCACGCACGAGACCACAAAGTTTGGCGAACGCGAAAACGGCAATGCGCTGCTGATTGAAATTCAGGAACGGGGCGCCGCTCCGAAGATAGAAGTTGTCCCGACAGGAAAGCTGGTCTGGCGCTCCATCGAACGAACCCTCGAATCTGCCGGCGCGTTGAATGCAATTATGTCGGAGTTAAACGAGATAAACGCTCCCCAAAACACGTTGATACGCCTGCGGCTTGGCGGCTTGCTGTTTGCATCAGACCGCAAGCATCTGGAATCCATTGGCGAAATACTCAATTCGCGCTTTCTGTTCGGCGAATTACGGGCCGAAGCCCTGATTCCAGCCCCTGAGGACGACTTGTGGATTGAAGAACTTCCCGCAGGCGCCCTGCGCGAGGCTGCCGAAACCATCCGCCGGCAGGCCATGCACGGTTCCGATGAACGGGCGCGCAGCGTGGCGACACGAGCGCTTCTGGAACTTTTCGACTGCAAGGAGAAACCGGTCTCATGATCTTGAAGCGCATTATTGTCTCCAACTGGCGAAGCCTGCTGAATGAGGTGGAAGTTGGGCCGTTTTCAGAGGGCCTGAATGTAATCCATGCGCCCAATGGCACAGGCAAGTCTTCTTTATTCGAAGCCATGCGCCGCGGCCTGTTCGATGCCCACCACGTTACCGGCGCGGAGATCGTCGATGTCCGGCCCTGGGGACGCGATCTGACGCCTTCCGTAACGATTGAATTTGTCGAAGGAGAGGATACCTGGCGTGTTGAGAAGTCTTTCCTCTCCGGTAAGTCTGCGAAGCTTTTACGACTTGAAGGCAACACCTTTAAACCCGTTGCCGATAGCCGGAATGCAGATGAACGCATTCGCGAAATTCTGTCCGCCGAGCCGCCGGGGCGCGGTCTTTCAAAACAGGAGCACTGGGGACTGGCGCAAATCCTCTGGGCGCCGCAAGGTGAACTCTATCTCAATAAAATTTCAGGAAACGCCGCTGAAAGTCTCAAGGCCGCCTTGGGCATCCAGATGTCTGCGGATAGCAGCGGACAGATTGAAGACCGGATCGAAAATCGCTATCTGGAGTTTTTCACCCGCAAAGGCAGTTACAAAAGCGGCAAGCATGCGGCACCTCTGCTTTTGTTACAGGAAAAGCTGGCCGCTCTTGCCGGACAGTTGCTCTCGCTTCGGGAAAAGCACACTGCCTTTGAACAGGCCAGCCATATCGTAGAAGACGCCCGTCAGCGCCGCCTCCAGGCTCGTCGTGAAGCGGACGCGCTTCGTGATACCGTAGGCAAAACCCGCGCCGATGCTGAAAATTATGATAAACTGAAAGCAGCGCAAATCAACAAACGTGAGTCTGAGTCGTTGGCAAATGAGAAGTACAGCTCGCAGACGGATCGGCAGAAACAGATTCAAGCAACCAGACAGCAGATCAACGAGCTTACGAAAACATCGAAAGACCAAGAAGCTACGCTGGCGGAACTCAGGAAGGAAGAAGAACGGGCGAAGGATGCTTTGGCTAATCACCGCACCGCCCGGGAAACCGCCCGGGGACAGCGAAGCCAGATGGCTGACCAGCAGAAACAAATCGAGACCGCGCGTGAATATCTGAAACAAACCGAAGGTCTCGCCGAACTTGACAAACGCCTGACCCAGATTGCTGACCTGTCCGATCAGCTGACCAAAGTCAGAAAGCGCCTCGAAGGAACGCTTGCCCCTTCGGCCAAAGCAATCCGCGACCTGCGAAAATCGATCAGCAAACGTGATCAGGCGGCCACAGCGCTCAAAGCTTCTCAGATTCACCTCGTCATCCGTCCGGAAAATTCAGTCGAAGTCACCAATGCCGCCGACCATTTGACAACCAGGATCGATGCCGGGAAAACTCTGGAAATTTCGGGTGACGACTGGGTGGACCTCTCCGTTGCGGGCTTTGGCACACTTCGAGCTTCAGGACCCGGTGGCTCTTCGGATACGCACCGTTCCGAACTCGCAACGTCAACAGAGGCTATCGAAACCATCACCCAGCCCTACGGCACGAAGGATCCTGACAAGCTGCAGGAATTGCGTGACGAAGCGGACCATCTGGAGCGGGAAATCAAAGGATTTGAGAATCGCGTAGAGGACATTCTCAACAAAGATGAACTGAGCGATCTGAATCAAAAACAGATAGAACTCCGGGCCCGGATCACCGAAACCGAAAAACAGTTTCCCGACTGGAAGACTCAGCCCCCGGTACTCAGTCAACTTCAGTCCGAATACGAACGCCTCAGCAAAACGATCGAAGATGCGATCGCCGAGGCTGAAAACGCATTTGAAACGGCGCAGGCCAGACACACCACAGCCGAAAAGGCCGTCAACGATGCGAGCGCAGAACAAAAGCTCGTTCAGGGAAAACTGGAAAGTGCCCATCGACAGCTTGCGGAACTGGCCGCTGACGGTCTCTCGGACGAAGCGCGCAAAAAAGCGATTACCGATGCTCTGATGTCCTGGCAGGCAGCAAAGACTGCCGCAGAGGAGGCCGGAGAAGCATTAAAGCAATTTCCCGATGATCCCGCCAAAGAACTTGCCAAACTGGAAAAACAATTGGCTGCCCTGCAAGCAACCGAGTCCAACGCCCGGGACGAAGAAAAGACCGCAGAGGGACAACTCCAGTCACTGGCAGCCGAAGGCACCTATTCCAAGCTGGTCGCCGCCGAAGAGTCGCAGGCAGCGCTGGAAGCTGAAATCGAACAGGAATCCATCCGCATGGATGCCATCAAACTGCTGCATGAAACCGTCAGCGCCTGCAAACGTCGTATGATTGCCAGCGTCTCCGCTCCGGTCGAGCGCAGCGCCTCACGCATGCTGGCCCGAATCGTCGGCCCCCGTCTGGGAAACCTCAAACTGACCGAAGCGTTCGTGCCGGAAGCAGTCAGGCCCGAACTCGCTACCGATCCCGTGCCCTTGCAGAATCTTTCCAGCGGCGAGCAGGAGCAACTCTATCTTGTCGCCCGCCTCGCCCTGGCTGACGTACTGGCAAAAAACCAGCGCCAGCTGGTCGTCCTCGACGACGTCCTGAACGCGACTGATTCAGCCCGTCTTGCTCGCCTCTTGACGTTAATGGAAGAAGTCTCTGAACGACTTCAAATTATAATCCTGACCTGCCACCCCGAACGGTACCGAGCGCTGGAGGGGGCAGAATTTTTTGAACTGAAATGAATAAAAATAACAACACATCCGCAACCGAGAAAAAGGAAACATCTGTTAAAACACCCGTTAACATACTGAAAACCCGTGATGACCGGAAGACGATACGCTTCATTCCATCTGACGGAGAAGACGCTACTAGTGTAATGTTTGATAATTATCTTTACATTACGTGAGATTAATACAGCCTGGAAGAATGGCAAGGCCGATCAAAACACTTACGGTGACAAAACAACAGCGAGCGGAACTTGAATCCATGATCAAACGCCCCACAGCAGGGCAGCGAATGGTTCGCCGCTGCCGGGTGATCTTGTGTCGGCTTGAAGGGCTCAGTCAGGAGGAGACTGCGAGAAAGGTTGGCATGAGTCGACCTGCCGTTAACTCCTGGGAAAAGCGGTTTGTTGCCCAAGGATTGGGAGGACTCAACGAACGCAAACGCAGCGGACGCAAGCCGAGTCTAAATGAGGAGATCAAGGAGGCGATCATCACAGAGGCGACACGGCCCCCAAAGGGCAGGACGCACTGGTCCACCCGTTCGATGGCCAGGGCCAAAGGAGTCAGCAACCAGACGGTGCACCGCTTGTGGAAGAGCAACGAGATAAAACCGCATTTAACCCGGACCTTCAAGGTTTCCAATGACAAGGACTTTAAGGAGAAGTTCTGGGATGTCATTGGATTATACCTACAGCCTCCCGACCGTGCCCTGGTTCTGTGTTGCGAGGAAAAAAGCCAATGTCAGGCATTGGAGCGCAGTCAACCCGGTCTTCCCCTGGGTCTTGGCCATATCCGAACCAGAACGCACGATTACACCCGCCATGGGACCCTCACCCTTTTTGCGGCAATGGACTATCTGGATGGCAAGATTTTCCACAACACCGCGCCAAGGCACACGCATGTGGAATGGTTAGCTTTTCTGAAGCAAATCGACGCAGAGGCTCCTGAGGGTCTTTCCTTGCACCTGATTGTCGACAACTACTGCACGCACAAGCATAAGAAAGTCCGCTCCTGGCTGAAGTGGAGAAACCAGCGTCACCGCAAAGCCGAGGGTATTGACCGTTTCGTCATGCACTTTACGCCCACTTCTTCCTCCTGGATGAACATGGTGGAGCGCTTTTTCAGGGATATCACCGTTGATTGTATACGCGATGGCAGCTTTGCCAGCGTCGACGAGCTGAAGGACTCTGTCCTCGACTACCTCAACGAGCGTAACTTGAACCCAAAGCCCTACGTGTGGAAAGCGGAGGGCAAGTCGATCCTTGAAAAAATCCAA
>Ga0102943_1001831_pt1 | contig 12849 bp, 8 predicted proteins | sample SalPonC_black_MG_FD_78174 | JGI IMG/M metagenome (GOLD analysis project Ga0102943, IMG submission 78174) | Salt pond soil microbial communities from South San Francisco under conditions of wetland restoration - Salt Pond MetaG... | ecosystem: Environmental > Aquatic > Marine > Intertidal zone >...
ACCGAAAGTCCCGGAAAAAATTCGACCGGATGGGGGCGGCGGTGGCGAACACCGTCCTGGTGGAAGGCCGGGTGGTGGATGAGCAGAATCCGGGCAAAGGCCTGGCCAATATCCGTCTGACGGCGAATTCAGCCCAGGCCAGCGCCAGCGCCAGCACCGATGCCGGCGGCTGGTTCACCCTGGCCTTCAGCCAGGGTCCGGGAGCTGCCGCCCGGGTATCGGCCGGGGCGGCCGGCTATCAGCCCTATGAGAAAAACTGGCCCCTGGGACAAAAATGCAACGCCTGGTACAGCCTGAGAATGGCGGCCAGGGCAGAGAAGATCAAGGTGCCCGACCTTCTGGGGATGACCCGGACCCGGGCGCTGGACACCCTCAAGACCCTGGGCCTGTCACCGGATTATATCCCCCTGGGCCCGGCCCCGTCTGAGGCCCAGTCCGATATGGTGGTCTGGCAGAAGCCCGGGGCAGATGCCCGGGTGCTTGACGGTACCAAGGTTGCTTTTAAAGCCTATGGGGAATCTGCCGCCTCAGCAGCGGCGCCTTCTGATGATCCGCCGGGGGCGGACGGAAACCAGCCCCCCCCAACAGATTCCGGAAATGATTCCCGGCAGCCAGACAGCCAGAGCCTGGCCGTCAGCTTTCCCCAGCCCTCTGCCGGCCTGATCCTCACCGGCCCTGCCACCATACGGGTGGATCAGGGCAAGGGGGGTATTTATACGGCCTGCGATGCCGGCGGCAAAGGCATTCCGGCCATGGCCGGCAATTTCGCCTGGGGGGTGACCCCCGGGGATCTCATGTCCAATGTCAGGGCCGGCAACCCGGCGGTTTTCGTGGCCAACAAACCGGGCACCGCCACCATCACCGTGATCCACAAGGGGCAGGAGGCCTCCATGCGGGTGACCATCACCCAATCCTCCCTGTTCAGCTCCGCCGGCGGGGAGGAGACCGACGATTTAGGCGGACGGACCGAGTCCAACGCCCAGAACCTGTTCAGTTCGGCCGGGGGGGAGCAGACCCCGCCGGATTCCTCTTTGTTCAGTTCGGCCGGCGGTCAGCAGACCAGCCCATCGCCCAAACCTGAAAAACCCATGGGCCAGCCCATCCAGGAGCTGGTCACCGACTGCCGCGGGTATGTCAGCCTGATCAATTACGCCCTTGAACACGGGGATGCCCAACAGGCCTATGACTATGCCAATATCGCCACGGCCGAAGGCTGCAAGATCGATATGGCCGCAGTGGAAGGGGCGGTGGAGCGCCGGAAACAGCAGGCCTGGCAGCGACAGCAGGATGAAAAAGCCCAGAGGATCGCCCAGGCCCAGGCGGCCCAGCAGCAGGAATATGAGAGACGCCGGCAGCAGAGGCGGGAAAACAACCAAAAGACCCAGGAGGCTTTCCAGGGCATGGTGAACCTGTTTACCCAGGCCATGGCCGGGAATAAGCCTTCGGGCGGTGGCAGCATGCCCTCGGCCTCATCCTCTTCAGGCGGTTCAGGGTCATCCGGCAGCTACAATTTCCCCACCCGCACCTATGCGGGCCAGGAGGCGGCGCCGTATAAGAACACCTCCTCCGGGGGGACAAGGACCGGAAGCGTTGCCGCTTCCTCCTCCAGCGTCAACTCCAGGTGCGGGAAAAAGATTTCCAAATCCCGGTTGGCCGGGCTGGACCGGTCCTTTTCCAGCATGGTGGACTCCTGGAAGAAAAAGAGAAAAAGGATCTGCGGGATGACCGGGATGTACGGCCCCGGCGGGGTCTGCCACTACATGGGCACCTACCTGGAAAGAGACCGTTACGAGGCCAATGTCAGGATCTGGAAGCAGAGGGTCAATATCGTCAACGGCTGTGTGGGGGCCCTTCCCAAAAAGCATACCAGCAGTTCATCCCGTCAGTTTCAAAACTGTCTGAAGCGGTATCGGGCTGTAAAATTTCTTCGCTGCCCGTAAATTGGGCACTGCAGATCGAAATGAGCGGGGATTCTTTTATCCATCCATAGGAGAAAGCATGTTACACAAGGGGCGACACGTATTCACCGCTGTATGGATCACCATCTGTCTGATTGCTGGCAGCACCGCCCATGCCGGGGCCGATACGGACAGGATCTACAGGCTCCTGGGGCCGAAGAAAAATCTTCAGGAGGCCTACAACCGGGCAGAAAGACTCAAAGCCAGCTATCCAAAGGACCACAGCCTCTGGTATATCCAGGGCCAGGCCTTCTGGGAAGCCGGGCAGCACCAGAAGGCCTATGACCATTTTACCAAGGCCATCGACCTGGGTCGCAGCACAGGGGATGTCTATTTCTGGCGGGCCCTGATGGGAAATATCCTCCAGAAATTTGATTCGGCCCTGGCCGATATCAACCGGGCCATTGCCGATCCTGGAACCGCAGACCAGCTCACCGGCCAGAACCGCAAAAAAGGCCTTCTGGCGGACAGAACCATCCGCCAGGATTTTTTTGCCAGGCTCTATTACCTGAGGGCTACCCTTTATCTGAACAACTTCAACCGGTATGACGAGGCCTGGACCGATACCAGCCGGGCCATCCAGGAATCCATGGAGCCCATCCCCGGCCATTACAAAATCAGGGGGCACCTCAAATACCTAAAACATGATTTTCAGGCCGCCTACCAGGATTATAATAAGGCGGTTGATCTGGATCCAGAAATGACCGAGGCCTGGAAGGGCATGGGCCAGACCGCCCTTTACCAAGGGCAGTACCCCGAGGCCGTCCGCTGCCTTGAAAAGGCCGTCTCCCTGGATCCCGGAACCGGGGGGGCGGCCCGGGATCTGGGCCTTGCCTATGCCCTGGCCGGCAACACCGCCAAGGCCCTGGCCAATATGGGGCTGGCCATCAACAAGGCCCCGGACGCGGACAATTATTTCCACCTGGCCTATCTTCACCATCTTCGGGGCAATTCTGCCCAGGCCCAAAAAAACTTTTTAAGGGCCCGGGAACAGGACAGCGATATTTTGAACACCCGGAAACTCTGGCTGGAGATTATGCCTGACTCTTCGCCGGTGATTCCCTATTTCAGGGCAGAACTGGATAAGGCCGCCACCTATCTGGCCCCAAAGACCGCAGGGTCAGATCAGGCTGCGCCCGGCATCACCATCACCGGGATCTCTTTTTCCCCGGCCCCTGTCCGCCGGGATACGGCCTTTGCCGTGGTGATCGACTTTAAGGCCCATTTTCCGGGCAGGGCCGCGACCATTCCCACAGCATTTTATTTTACCATCAGCCGGGACGGCCAGGTCATTTTCACCTCACCGTCCCAGACCATCCAGGCCGGGAACGGCAAACCTGTTCAGTGGACCCACCAGATGAACCCGGTGCCGGCAGCAGGGCAGTTCACCCTGACCGCCCATCTCTCCCACGGCCGGAAAACCGCAAAAGCGACCCAGACCCTTGATATCCGATAATACAAAGGAGGCCAGCCCATGTTCCGGACGATGACATCCCGTTACCTGATCCTTCCCTTTCTTGGGTTCATTCTGCTCTGTTCCGGCTGCGTGACCGGCCCGGACCAGAGCGGCCTGGACAAGGTGGTCATGGGGCCCACCAAGCTCAACTATGCCTATTGGGCCCTGGAAAAGGGCAAGTATGACCAGGTGCTCACCCATTGCAGGGATATTCTGGCCGTCCTGCCGGACCATGAACAGGCCCTGGTGCTCAAGGGGTTTGCCCTTTTGTATACGGGGCGATACAGAGCGGCGGCAGACAGCTTTTCTCTGTCCATGGAAAAAGAGCCCTCAGGCCAGGCCCTTCTGGGGAGGGGGCACTGCTATATCAGGCTGGGCCAAAATGACCGGGCCCTGGCCGATGCGGATAAGGCCCTGTCCCTGGCCGGGATGTCCCGGCAGCTGGCGGATTTTAACCGTCGCCTGGGGGAAGAATCCACCACCGGCAAAAAGGCAGAGGCGGAGTTCTATGATCTCAAGGCCATTGTCTGCCTGGAATCCGGGAAGCTGACCCAGGCATTGAGGGCCGTGAATCAGGCCATTGGCCTGGATCCGGGGGCAAAGATACATTACAGGCGAAAAGGAACCATTCATTTTAGAAAAAATGAGTATCCAGAAGCATCAGCGGCCTTTGAAAAGGCGGTGGATCTCAGTAGTGACGACACCCCCCCTTATCACGAATACAACTACCTGGGGATCATCGCCTTTTACCGGGGCGATTATCCCCGGGCAGTCGATTTTTATCAAAAATCCATCCGGGCCAGATCCACCCCCGGTGCCATCGCCAATATGGGACTGGCCCAGGGGGCCATGGGGAAGACGGACCGGGCAATTGAACGGCTCAGCCAGGTTCTGGCAGAGCAGGACCGGCCGGCTACCCGGTTTTCCCTGGGGTATTTTTATCACTTAAAGGGGAAAACGGCCCAGGCGGCAGACGCCTTTGACCGGGCCCGAAAGGCAGATCCGGACATCCTTCAAAGCCGGACCCGGATGATGGACAAGGTTCCCTCAGCCTCTCCTACCTACCGACTTTACCGAGCCCAGGTGGAGACAGCCAAATCTTATCTCACCGGGGCTGCTGCCGCAGCTGCAACATCACCCGCAGCGTCCCCGGGGCAGAAAACAGCGCCCTCCTCCCTGACCATTCTCAAGCTGGTGGTGGACCCGGATCCGGTGCCGGTGAACGCCAGATTTGCCATCAAGTTTCTTTACCATGTCAATATGGCCGGCAGGCCCAGGGGGGCCAGATCGGTGAGGGGAAAATTCCACTTCACCGTCAGCCAGGCAGGAAAGGTGTTGTTTGAATCGGACAGCAAACCCCTTGAGGTGGACAATAAGCAGGACAATGAATGGACCGAGTACATGAATCCTGTGCCCCGGGCAGGAAAGTACACCCTGGATCTCTTCCTGGTGTGCGAAGGGGAAAAGGCTGCCCAGCAGATTGTTTTGACCATTGTGCGCTGAGTCCGGGTTGACTTCAGACAAGGAGGTGGTGTTTGGCGGCTCTCAATAAACAGATAAAGATCATCGGCTCTGCAGCAGCGGGTCTCCTGATTCTGATCTTTCTGGCTGCCCCGGTATCCGCAGCCATGTCTGCCAGAGATGTGTTCGCCTTTTTCAAAGGCGGCACCCGGGTGACGGACAACACCGTCCTGGTCCGGTGGGGGGCCAGGGGGGATACCCGGATCGATATCTGCCGGGACGGAGTGTTTGTGAGGCCCCAGCAGACCGCCCCCCTGTCCTTTCGCATCTTCAGGCTTGCCAAGGCCCCTATGATCCGCTCCCTTTGGCATAAAAAAAGCCGGTCCTTTTCCGCAGCACAGGCGTCTGCCTACCATGATTACCTGGTTGAAAAGGCAGAAAAGGCCCTGGATTCACTGACCATTGCCATGGGTTCGGCCACGGACAGAACCCTGTATTCCCCGAAGGATAAAGATGAGGCCATACCCAGGGACCGGCTGTTCGGGGTGGAACTTGAAACCGGGAAGGTCCGGCAGATCGGCCCGGACGGTGCCTGGCCTGAAACGTCCGCACAAGGGCAGGAAAAGATGCGGCCGGTGCAGGGGCAGGTCATGGCGGTGAAGCCGGGCTATCGACTTGTGCTCAGCCTTCCGTCTGCCAGGGGCATCGGACCGGGCAGCCTGGCCCGGGTCTTCACCCGCCAGAGCGCCAACGGGATGGCTGCCGTGGCCGGGATCTGGAAGGTTGAAACCCTGAGCCACCGTCAGGACATTGAGGCCTTGCCCGTGCATGTGTCATGCGCGCCCCAGGCCTTCGGCTGGGTCGGCATATCTGCACCGGGTGATTTTTCCGCATTTAAGAAAAAAGCCGAGGATTTTGCATCCTCAGGCCGCAGGCACGAGGCCAAAAAAGAATACCGGAAGGCGGCCAAATCCTATACAAAGGCGGCCCACCTGGGCCATACCCCCGCCATGGTCCGCCTGGGGGATATGATCCTTATGGGACGGATTCTGCCCAAAGATCATAAACAGGCCGTATCCTGGTACAGAAAGGCCGCCCGGCAGGACAGCCCGGCCGGGACCGCCTGCCTGGCCCGGATGGCGGCCAAGGGCCTGGGGATGGCCAAGGATCTGGACATGGCCGTGTTTCTATATCATCGGGCGGCAGGCCGGGACAGCCCTGAGGCCCAGTATGATTTAGGGGTGATCTACTACCATGGCATGGGGGTCAAAAGGGACGATGCCAAAGCCATCCACTGGTTTGAAAAGGCGGCGGACCACCGGATCAAGGAAGCCTGGTTTGCTCTAGGGGTCATCCACGAGACCGGCCGGGGAGCCCCGGTGAACCTGTCCCGGGCCAAGGCATGTTATAAAAAAGCCGCTGAACAGGGGGATAAGCGGGCCCCGAAAAAACTGGCAGACCTGGAAAAAGGGGCTCCTGATCCGGGCCAGGGCAAAAAAGAGCAAGCCCCAGGACCAGGGGTATCGGAATCAGAATAATGCCTACAGGTGAACCCGGCAGCCTATTTGGCCAGTGATGTGGTAGCGGGGCTCGGGATAGATGGCAATGGGTTTGGAAAACCGGGTCTCCAGAGAGGAGATCAGAAGCTTCTGCTGGTATGTAGACCATACGTTCCTGGGAAAAAAAGGCCCGGATAATGTACCGGGCAAGATTACCGAGACCGGTCTGGTCATTGAAAAAGATCCTGTCACCGATATAAACATGAAAACCGGAATGACGTCATGAGAACATCACCGTCATCCAAAAAACATCCATCAGACACAATGGCATGCAGATGGACAATTTTGCCAGCACTTTTCTGTCAAAGAGGAAATAAATCCGCAGTCGTTTAGGGATACTGAATACCCATTGGCGGTGGGGTACATCTTGCATCACATTGGTAAGCAGCCATTCTCCGTATTCAATGACTCTCCTGTGATGGCAAGAGAGGCAGAATTGCCTGCGTTTACTTATATCTCTTGTAAATAGCATTGAAAGATGAAATGATTTTGGTAATTTACTTGAATTTGACCTCTATTTGGAGACCTGAATGAAGATTTTCCTGAACTTGTTTTTGGTTGCTGTCTTCTTTTTGATACCGGTTTCAGTTCTGGCTGATGATACCGCCATACCCTCTGTGGAAATTTCCGAAGAAGAGATGCAGATACTCAAAGACAATGCGACTGCCTTAAAAGATACGGTCAGTGAAACAAAAGCGTATCTTGAAAAGGGCTTAAGCAAATGGACCTGGGTTAAAGATACCTTTGGTAACCATAAATATCCCGAGATACTAGAACTGATCAATACCGTTGATAAACATGGCTTTTCAAAGCAAATGGGCAATGCAATCGACACCCTTTCCACATATGAAAATGGAATAAAAAAAATAACAGATACCCATGCTGGCTTGGAAGCAATGGGAACGTACTATGACCGGTATAAGCCGGATAAGAATAACCCGTTACGCTCTCTTGAACAGATTGGTCATGTTCTGGAAGATTTGAACAGTGCCATTGAAAAGATTGACCCATCTGGCGGTGTTTTAACGCGTCCGCTCAGAGAGATGATCCAATATTTTCAGGAGTCGGCAGATGCGTTCCACGGAGCCCTTGTCAGGATAAGAAAGATCATAAAAGAACGAGGGGGCGGCGGTATTGGCCTTGGGTTTACTGCAGATACAGATAAAGGAAAAGCGTTTAAAAAACAATTCCCGAATCAAACCGCTTACAGATATCAATGGTTACAATTAAAGCAGGCCGGTTCAAATACAGATGAAGCTGAAATCTGGGATGACGGCAGTGGAAACGCGTTTATCTGGTGGAAAAACAAATGGATAAAAATAAAACCGGGGATTGCGGGAATTACTTTCGTCTATAAAGGCCATCACCTGGCGTTTGGAAAAATTCCTCAGATAAATTATCTTATTTCAAGATGCAACACCGGATGGGACAAGGTATTGCAGGCACGTATAGATGGAAAGAACTATTTTAAGATTCTATATTCCGATAGTGAGTGCGCCTCAAAAATTCTGGCCCATAAAAAAATAATACTCGAAAACAACCCTGAGGAGACATTTATCGCAAGATATGTGTTCCGAAGGGACATACGGAAAAAAATAGATGGTGCGATTCATCTAATAAAAAACAGCCTGCTTGTTGAAGGAAAAGTGGTTCAGGCCCAAACGTCTGATAAAAGTATTGCCAATGTACCGATCACTGCCCGGCTTTCCGGCTCAACGGCCCGTACAACCAGTAAGTCAGGTGGCTGGTTTACTCTTTTAATCAATACAAAACCGTCCTTTGAGAACAGGCGCAATGCCCAGGTCACCATAAATATGTCAGGGTATGAACCGTACAATAAGGACTGGCCTATACGTCAGCAATGCAGCACCTGGTACAGTATCAATCTTAAACCGATATCCCCCCCGGATTTTGAAAATTCTCAAACCAATCCACCCGGAATAGAGGTTGAGACACTGTGCCGGGACGCTGAAAAAGCAGCCGCTGCTTTAGTCGATACGACGCAGGCTGTTGAAAAAGAAATTGTGTCACTGGAAGGCAGGCTAAGACGATTCAGCAGCAACTTAGAAGAACTGATAAAAAAGAGCAAATCTATCAATACCCGGCAAAAGGAAACAGAAAAAAAAGCAGCAAAAGTGGCTGAGCTTGCCCATGAACTCGAAAAGATCGCTTTGAAAATATGTGAAGCCACCAATGGATTGAATGATCACACAATAGCTGATTCAGAGCATCAAAGAAATTATGATTGGATAAACAGGAACAAGGGAAATCTCAAAGAGCCTTTAAATCTTGCCAATAGTCTTTTAAGGCGTGCAACCGACCTGCAGGAAGGTAATAAACAACTGGTCGATGAGATAAACCGTTTAAAGGATACATTACAGGCTGCCTTCCTGAAGTTGGAAAAGGATTTGCAGGGTTTACAAAAGAAAAATATTGAGGGAAATAATCGATTAAATAAACTGATGCAAAAGGTAGAGATAATACCTGTCAGTGAGTGCGCCCAAAACCTTGTAGACATGCTTGAAAGAGCCCGGATCGGCGCTCAGATCAACCGGAAAAAATCAGATCAGACTGCAGACGTATATGAGGACGTAAAAACCAATTTTGATAAAGCAGTTTACAATATTGGAAATATAGATCAGATGGCTCAGAAGTCCGCCTACCTGATAGATCTTTCAACAACATATGTTGAGCGGGCTAGTAATGCTGCCGGTAACGGGGCATTTTGCGCTGTGCTGGCAGATGGAATCATGGAACGGGTATTTATTCCTGATGTCAGAGGTTTTGAGATCAGCACTGCTAAATTAATGGTACGTAGAAAAGGTCTGGCCGTCATTACAACACAAATTGGCCTTGAGCCTCTGGAAGGTGACGCCGGAAGGGTGAAAGACCTGACCCCGGATACCACCAAAAGAGTGAAAAAAGGGACTTTGGTTACCTTATCGTATTATAAAGAAACTCCTGACAGGAACAGTCTGCTTGCAAACAAAAATTGCAGTCAGTGGCCCGGTTCCCATGCTGTATGGGATATCGCATCTGATAAACCGATCTGTGATTGTCCGGGGGATATGGTGTGGAATCAAGATAATACCAAATGTATCAGCAAAATTGATGCAGCTCTTGAAAAGGCAAATTGCCCGTATCCGAACTCATACCCGGTTTGGAATGCTGGCAACAATCGTGCGGAATGTGCCTGCCTGCCGGGTACTGAGTGGAACAAAGACAAGAGTGCGTGTTTAGATTCAAAACAGGCTGCTTTAGAAAATATAGACTGCTCAAGGTATCCAGGCACCATGCCCGGGTATGATACCAATGGAAACCTTATGTGTCTCTGCCCTGACGGCTTACCCTGGGTCAAAGGCTGGAATAGATGTGCAAATCAAAAAGATGTTGCCATGGCAAGCCTGGATTGTTCAAAATACCCTGGGGCTGTATCCGGGTGGGATTCCAATAACAACAAACCGGTATGCAATTGTCCTGAAGGAACCCGGTGGGATAAGGCACAGCAGCGGTGTGTGAATAAAGGCACCCCCATTCCGCCACCAAGCTATGGGAATCAGTGTCCGGGACAAAACCCCGGAAATAGTAATAGAAACAGATTTGATACGAATAATAATCCCAATGATAATACGTATATCGAATGTAATTACTGGCAGGGAGGGGCATTACAATATCAGATGCCATACAGAAATGGTAAAAAAGATGGTGTTTCACTGAGCACCAAGTCAGACGCACACCATCCGCTTGCGCAAAAAGTAGAATATAAAAACGGGAAACTAAACGGATATAAAACCGTCTGGTCTATAAGTAATTCAGGACAGTATTATAAATTATGGGAAGAACACTATACCAACGGAAATAAAAATTCGTTTTCCCAATGGTATCCCAACGGGAAATTGTCGAAAAAGAATACCTACCGAAACGGAAGGCTCGTGGAACGCTGTTCCTATCCAAGAAATGGAGGACCGGGACGGTGTAAAAAAGAATAATAAAATGGCAAAGATATATAGTCAGTACTTAAATTAAGAGGACAATCAATGACAAACCATTTTAAAGACATAAAACGAATAAGAACCTTTATAATTATTGCTGCCATCTTAGCCCTGGCTAATCAAAGTCTCAGTGGTCAGGCATCTGTTGATGGTATTGTCACAAAAATCAGTGATAAGAAAATCACCATTAAAACACGCATGGCAGACTCAATCCCTGAAGGCAGTCGGGTGGATCTTTTTTTCGAAATTTCAGAGGGTCAGCATATTCCGACCGGCCAGTGGAAAATTTCCGGTGGGGGAGATGGTGAGGTGTTTGCAGAACCCGTAGATGTGGTAGGCCCTCCAAAAGTGGGAATGATCGCCAAAATTTTATTTCCTGAAAATAAAGAATCAGAACAGGCCAACACACAAAATACCGGGACACGATCTGAAGTATCACAGCCCGAAAATCCAACAAATCCCAATGCAATATTTGATTCAATCAAGCCTGAATTACGAGGAAAAGAATCCATAGAACATTTGCGTGGCGTTTCCTTTCCTAAGAAATCGGCTGAAGATTATCTCAAGGAAGGGGACACGTATTTTTACGAAAAAAACTATAAAATGGCCTTTAAGGAATATAAACACTGTGCCAGGAAGGGTAATGCGGAATGCCAGGCAATGATTGGAAATATCTATCATAACGGATTAGCTGTTGAAACTGATTTTACCAAGGCACGCATCTTTTATGAGGAAGCTGCCCGGCAGAACAACGTGATGGCCATATACAATCTTGGTGTGATATATTTCAAAGGTCAAGGCGTTAAACAGGACAGGGCAAAGGCGTTTGAACTCTATTTGAAATCGGCAAATATGGGGTTCCCCAAAGCACAATTTAATATTGGCGCCCTTTACTATAATGGCGTAGGCATTAAAAAAGACAACGCAGCCGCCGTCAGGTGGTTTAAAAAAGCCGCTGATCAGGATATCCCCAAAGCCATATTTGTTGTTGGGCAGGCCTATGAATTTGGATGGGCCAGTCCTAAAAACATGTCTAAAGCAAAAGAGTATTATAACAAAGCCGCTGATCTTGGTGATAAAGATGCTATCAAAAAACTAAAAAGTTTATGACATAGTTATCATGACGATTACCGAAGAACGTTTATACGTTGATTAGAAGATGGTATGCTCGACATCTGCACAACCGGCAAACAACCTCATTTAATCTCAGATTTGAACACAGATTATCGCAAAAGAGAAAATTTGAATGATTAGAAAGAGATTGAGAATATTTTTGCTTGTCTGGCCAATTATCCTGCTGCTTGGATTCTGGATAAATAATTCTTTTCAGCGGCATCAACTGGACACGATATTGCTCGACCCTGATGGGCTTGTCTGGGGCTCAGAGGAAAAGCAGCGAATGGTTAGAATTAACCAGCGTGAAGATGGAGAACTGCTTGAAATTCAGATTGATATCTTGGGTTATGATAAAAAAACGGTTTACAAAAAGACAGAAGAGATTGACCGGGATATGTTTGGCGGAGGTTTTGTCCGAGCAATCCAGGTTGATCTGGATTTAGAACACGAGATTGTCATATGGCATCCACGTACCAAGTACTATCTTGATTATTCCGAAGGAAAGGTGCTCGAGGTCCCATTTGATCGAGTTCCTCAGAAAATAAAAGATCTTGCCGAAAAATGGTACACATATAATGTAAAAGCGGGTTTGGGTATGGCAATTCTGTTTTTCTTTTCCCTTTGTTATTACATTTTTTATGCTTTTTTGATTGGAGTCGTATGGTTGCTTAAGCGAAATAGATCAAAATAGAATGTATTAGAGTGTGTTTCTTTTAAGACCAGCCAATCGACTGAAAATGTAAAATTAATCTCAAACCGCCCAAATGCACACGGGCAAGCCGGTGATTTGGAATCGTTGTGAGAAGAAAAACAATAATTCATCAATCAAGAAAAAGAAGGTTGGATATGTCCATAAATAGAAATTTTGTTCTGATGTTAGCCTTGGCTGCAATCGTTGCCTTTGTGCCTGCTGTTGGGTTCTTGGAGAAAGGCGCTGCCACAACGGATGGTAACAACAACTTTGATGCCCATGCAAACGCCTTCAGTTATTTTTTTGGCGACAGTGACATGGACTTTCACTTTGGAAACCTTATTCTCGGTTCCACTGTGAATCACGGCGCCGAGATTGGCGAGGCCTTTTATGCAGCTTCCCAGATAAAGGACGGTGACGCAGCTAGCTGGCAGGATGAGTGGTATAAGCTGGCTCGTCGTGTGGAGGCTCGTGGAAAGAAGTCGCTTGCGGGCGGGCATAAAGAGAGCGCACGCGACCAATTGCAGCGGGCAGCCTATTACTATCGTTTTTCGCTCTTATCTATACTGCCGGATGACCCACGCCTCAAAGAAAGAGCGCTCAAGTGCCGCAGCCT
>Ga0102943_1001841_pt1 | contig 12820 bp, 8 predicted proteins | sample SalPonC_black_MG_FD_78174 | JGI IMG/M metagenome (GOLD analysis project Ga0102943, IMG submission 78174) | Salt pond soil microbial communities from South San Francisco under conditions of wetland restoration - Salt Pond MetaG... | ecosystem: Environmental > Aquatic > Marine > Intertidal zone >...
AAACGGGGTCTGGATGTACACGGCGATCCCGTTTTTCACCAGATCGGTGATAATGTCCAGGCTTTCCGGGGACACCTCATCCGGATGGATAAAATGGGTGGCCACTTCCATGCGCTTGCCGTTCCGGTTCAGCTCCAGGCTTTTTTGTTTGACATATGTGAGATAATCCCCTTCCTTTTCCAGGAACAACTCGGGATAATAGGCAATGGAACGGGTGGCCAGGCGCAGGGTCTGGACATGTTCCACTGCCATGAGGCCGTCAATGGCGGCAGCCATGTTTTTCTTGTTCAGAAAGGGATCACCGCCGGTGATAACGATCTCCTTGATGGAGGGAGATGCTTCCACATGGGCCACTGCTTTCATCACATCTTTGGGGGTGGGATTTTTCTCGTTTCTGGAATCTTTGTGCTTTCTGAAACAGAACCGGCAGTAGACCGGGCAGCTCATGTTCAACAGAAAGATCACCCGGTTCTGGTACATCTGCTCCAGCAGGCCCTCATGGAACTGGCCGATCCAGGTGTTGGTATGGCCGATATTTTCCAGTTCCTCCACAAAGGGCAGATACTGGTAGGCCACATCCCGGGAAACCATCATCTGCCGAATGGTATGCCGGGACAGGCGTACCGGGTATTTTTCCATCACCGCCTGGAGATCATCTCTGTCTGCATCTGGAATTGCATGGTTTGTCAACGTTACCAGCTGGTCTGTGCTTTTCACCGACACATATCCATGACCGGTAATCACCTTTTCCAGTATGGCCACCAGCAGCATATGGGGCAGTGTTACCCCGTTGATGGTCAGGGTCTGCCCCTCGCCCCCGGCAATGGCGGATAAGACCGCCTTGAAAAAGTCTTCGGAATACCCTTCAAAACCGGTGGCTGCCAGAAGGTTTTCCAACTTGGTCCTGCCGTTTCCCTGTTTGATGATCCCGGCAAATGCGCTGCCGCAGAACTGGGCATTGCCGTAAATCTCCAGAAATTCCCGGGCCCCTTCCTCCAATTGATAAAGCGGCACAGATCTTTGTTCTTTGGAATAATCAAACCGGATGTCTATGGTTGTGTCTGTTATGGTTCTGTTCGTTTTCATGTCACGCCTCTTTTGCCTTGTATAAATAATAGACCGTATCCCTGGGAAACCCGTATCCCATGACCTGGCCCAGCACTTCATCTTCTTTGCCCGTTCCGATGCACACCACCAAATATTCTCTTTGCAGGTCTGCATCCATGACCTTTTTCCAGGTATAGGCATGTGCCGCAAAATAGGCATATGCTGCATGGGACGGATCAAAAATGGATCCGTCTTTCTGTTTCAGGTCATTTTCAAAAATAATATAACTGGCCCCTGGATCCAGCGTCTGCTTTATCCACATAAAACTGCCGTGAACAGGGCTGTTATGAAAATCATCCGTCACGGAGGTGCATTTCCTCCTTTGCCGCGCGCAATTCTCCTGTGAGAATGGCGCAAGGCTTTGTCCATTCTTTCGTAAATCCTGCACAAAAACGGCTGTGCTATGTCACAATTTCAATAATCTGCAGTGGAACGGATCCACCCTGATAAAGACCTCGTCACCCCGGCGATACGGGCTCCGTTTAACAAAATTGATCACATGCAGCAGCTGGCCGTCGGGCAGTTCCACAAAATAACTGACCTCCCCTCCCATATAGCTGCGGTCCTTGATCCTGCCGAAAAAAAAGTTCATCCCGTCTTCTTTTTCATAATCTTTTTTGTGCCCCAGGGTCATTTTTTGGGCCCGGATCACGATCTCGGCTTTTTCTTCAACATCAAATTCGCCCACCGGACTGGCAATGCAGATGCTGCCGTCTACCAGTTCTGCTTCATAATTCCCATTTTTCCTGGTTTTCACCCGGGCATTCAGGAAGTTGGAATGGCCCAGAAAATCGGCCACAAAATGGTTGACGGAATTGTTGTAGACCTCTTCGGGTTCTCCTTCCTGCTGGATGAACCCGTCTTTCATGACCACCACCTTATCGGACATGGACAACGCTTCCCTCTGGTCATGGGTAACAAAAATCGTGGTCACCCCCAGTTCCATCTGCAGGTTATCGATCTCCCGGCGCATGTCTTCCCGCAGATTTTCATCCAGGGCAGACAAAGGTTCATCCATGAGCAGCACATCCGGCTCAATGACAATGGCCCGGGCCAGGGCGATACGCTGCTGCTGACCGCCTGACAGCTGGGAGGGCATCCGGTTTCCCACCCCTGGCAGGCGCACGGTTTCCAGGGCTTTTTCCACCTTTTCCTTCATCACGGTTTTGGACACATCCCTGTATTTAAGGCCGAAAGCCACGTTATCAAAAATCGTTTTATGGGGAAACAACGCATAGTTCTGGAATATCATGCCCAGGTTGCGTTTATGGATGGGGGTGTCGTTGATGCGCTTTCCCTTGATGAACATATCCCCCCGGGTAGGGGGTTCAAGCCCTGCCAGCATCCGGAGAAGCGTGGTTTTCCCGCAACCTGACGGGCCCAGCAGGGTGACAAAGGATCCTTCGGGGATATCCAGATCCATGGGCTGTACTGCCACCAGATCACCAAACCGTTTTTCAATACCCTGGAACCTGACAAAGGCCGGGTCTTTTGCGTGTGTCAAACCGATTATCTCCCAATATTTATGGAAAAGGCCCCCGGCAGCCATGCCGCCGGGGTACCAGGTTCATTAAGATTCAGAGGGTCTTAGGCACCGGCCATAATCCGGTCCCATTTTTCCGCCCATTCCAGCTGGTGCTTGTTCCAATAGGCAGGGTCTGCAAACAGATACCCATTGAGCTTGCCCGTTGGATCAAATGCCGGGAGCTTTTTCACATCTTCAGGCATCTCCACTTTGGTGGGATCCAGTGCCGGCGGATATTTCTGTCCCTGGGCCACGGCAATGGCGGCTTCGGGTTCCAGCATGAAATTGAGCAGCTTCTGGGCCACTTCCAGGTCCGTGCCCTTGAGCACATACATGTATTCCATCCATGAATAGGTGCCGTCCGGCGCCAGGTATCCAATGGGGTGTCCCTGAGCCTGGAGGGCTGCCACCCGCCCGGACCAGGCCACTGTCGCAGAAATTTCCCCATTGGCCAGCAGGCTCATGAGTTCCGACCCTGATGCCCAGTATTTTTTCATCATACCCCGCTGTTCTGTCAGCACATCCCATACCGCATCCAAATCGGTTATGTTGTTGGGGCTTTGTCCGGTGTGCAGGGCCGCATACCACATGTTTGTTCTGAAATCACCGCCCCAGGAGCCCAGTTTCCCTTTCAGGCTCTTGTCATAGAGCAGGGAAGCACCCAGTTCTTCTGCTTTTTCCTTTGAAATATCTTTTGTGTTATAGGCGATACCGGTCTGGCCCAGGTCATAGGGAACTGCAGACAAGGTACCGTTGGTAATGCCCCTGAGGGTGTCGGTCATTTTGGTCATGACATTCTTGAGATTGGGAATTTTGCTTTCATCCAGGACCACGCCGAACCCCAGATCCGTATACCGGGCATAATCATACACCGCACTCAGATGGGCAATATTAAATTCCCCTCCGGGCGGATAAGAGGCTTTGACCTGGGTTAAAAACGCATCCATACCGGTGAAGGCCGCATCGATAACCTCGATGCCCGTGGCCTTGGTAAAGGGATCAAAGGCAAATTTACGCAATGCCTCTGATGTGGTGCCTCCCCAGGAATGACAGGTAATGGATTTGCTGGCAAAGGCATTGCCCATCAGCCCGAAAGGTCCGCCTGCCAACCCTAAAGCGGCGCCTGCAATGCCGGCGAACTTGACAAAATCCCGCCGGGTGATGTTTCCTTCCAGATAGTTTTGATACACATCATCCAGCCGTTTTTTCAATTCTTCTCCCATTGTCTTCTCCTTTGTCTCTTACGTTAAAATACCCGGTGCACACCGACCCCAAAGCCGGGTGCTGTCATATTCGATTCAGGGGGTGTTTCCCCTGGCAAATCGCCGTGCCACATAGCCTGCCGCCAGGGGGATCGAGACGGTCAATACAATCATGACCGCTCCCAGGGCATTTATTTCCGGACTGATGGAAGTTCTGAGCATACTGAAAATCTGGACCGGCACCGTCTGGTTCTGGGCCGTTGCCCAGAACAAAGTGGCGGTGACATCATCAAATGAGATGGTAAAGGCAAACAGCATGCCTGCAAAGATGGCCGGGGCCAGCAGCGGAAAGGTGATCTCTTTGAATGTCTGAAACGGGCTGGCCCCCAGGGACAGGGCAGCTTCTTCATATTCTCGTTTGATTCCCACCAGCCGTGCCTGGACAATGAGCAGCACATAGGGCAGGGTCAGCACCACATGGCCGATGAGCAGCAGGGCAAAACTTTTGGGCTGCTGCAGCCACCGGATGAACAGCAGCAGGGCCACACCCAGGATCACTTCCGGGATCATGATGGGCGCAATGAGTATGGTGTTTAAAAAATCTTTTCCCTTGAATTCATACCGGATGAATGCCAGCGCAGCAGGCACACCGATGGCGGTGGAAAATATGGCTGTCAAAGACCCCAGCACCAGTGAATTTTTAAAGGCATCCAGGATGGTGGAGTTCTGGGAAAGCTTGACAAACCATTTAAAGCTGAATCCTTCCAAAGGAAATGTGCCGAACTGCTGGGGGTTGAACGCCAGGATCACCACCGCCACTATGGGGGCGAACATCCAGGCATACACCAGAATGGTATAGAGTTTGATCAGGCTCCAGCCGGAAATCAGGTTTTTCATATCTTTTCCCTTTACCCTTTGCTCAGGGATTTGAATATCTGGTTAATGCCCATGTACCGGTTATAGGTATAGACGATGATGACCAGCAGCAGCAGCAGGATGGCGGAAATCGCCGATCCGAACGGCCAGTCCAGGGTGCCGATAACCCGCTTGAAAATCAGGTTGGCAATCATTTCATTGCCCGGTCCCCCCAGGATCATGGGCGGCAGATAGGTGCCGCAGGTGAGCACGAATACCAAAAGACACCCGGCACTGACCCCGGGCAGACTCAGGGGCAAGGTGATTTCCCTGAATGCCTGCCATTCCGTGCACCCCAGGCTCTGGGCCGCCTCTGCCAGGCTTTTGTCAATCCCATCCAGGCTCACATAGATATTTAAAATCATGAACGGCAGCAGATACTGGATCAACCCCATGATCACAGCCCCTTCATTGTAGAGCATGGGAAGAGGGGTGGAGATGATGCTGTATTTCAACAGCAGGTGGTTGATGAGACCGGAATCCCCCAGGATGTTGATCCAGCTCAACGTACGGATGATAAAGCTGATCCAGAAGGGCAGCATCACCAGAATCATGAGAAAGGGTTTTAACCGGGATTCGGTGCGGTAAAAAAAATAGGCGGGAATATACCCCATGACCAGACAGAGAAAAACCGTTTCCAGGGCGACCCGTATGGTATTGAGCAGAATGACCGGATAAAAGGAATCAGCAAAGAATTTGACATAATTACCGAACTGAAACGCCGGGATATCCTGGCCCGTAGGTGCCCGGAGCCAGAAACTGTAGACCACCACAAAACAGACCGGAACAACGAGCAGCAAAAACACGGCTGTCAGAGAAGGTGACAGCAGCAGCCAGGGTTTCCACGGTTTTTCTTTCATAAATCAACACCTTATTGGGTTTTACACATTCATGCAGCAGATATATGAACCACCAAATTTAAACTATATAATTAAAAGTGTAATACAAGATATGTGCCATTCAACAAACACTATTCATAACTATTTGAAAAAAATAGACATAATAGAATTATTTGCCTGTATTGATACGGCATGGCATGTTTGTTTTTCGGTATTTGATTCATATCTGAATCTTTAATGAAACGATAACCTTTTGAATTAACGATATTTTTACTTTGATTTAAAAATAAATCATCACGGCATTTCTTCTACCCCTTCTTAATAATGGGCGCATTCTGATTTGATTCAAAATAGAATCAAATCAGGGCCTCTCCGGGTGTCAGCCTGTCATGGCAATGCCGTGTTTTTTGAACTTTCTGACAACCGTGGGCTGGCTGATCCCCAGAAAGGCAGCTGCTTCCCGGGTGGTTCTGCACCTGGCCGCAGCCTGCATGAGCATGTCATGTTCCACCGTTTCAATGGCCTGTGCCAGGGGGATGCGGGCTTTGCTGAATCCTGATCCAGCCGGCGGCGGGGTCGGGGATTCCGTAAACCGCACCAGGTAATCATCCAGCTGCCGGCGGTCACACATGGCCACTGCCTGCTTGACGATATTGATCAGTTCCCTGACATTGCCGGGGAAGGCATGGGATTTTAAAGCCTCCAGGGCCTTGTACCCGATATGGGCCCGGCGGTTGTATTTTTTGTTGTACCGTTTCAAACAGAGCCGGGTCAGCTCCAGAATGTCTTCCGGCCTGTCCCGCAAAGGTGGAATGGCAAGGGTAAAGGCGTTGAGCCGGTGAAGCAGGTCCAGGCGGAACCGTTTTTTTTGGGTCAGCTGCTCCAGATCCTGGTTGGTGGCGGCAAGTATGGAACAATCGATTTTTTTGGATTTTGTGCCGCCCACCGGCATGACTTCCTGATCATCCAGGTATTTAAGCAATTTTGCCTGGACCCCGGGAGACAGTTCACCGATTTCATCCAGAAACAGCGTCCCCCCGGCTGCCAGCTCAAACAGACCAGCCTTGCCGGTTTCCCTGGCACCGGTAAACGCCCCTTTTTCATACCCGAACAGTTCCGCTTCCAGCAGGTTTTCCGGCAGGGCCGCACAGTTGATCTGAATAAAGGGGTTGCCGCAGCGCTGGCTGTGTTTATGGATGAACTTTGCCAGAAGCCCTTTGCCGGTGCCGGACTCCCCATGGAGGAGGATATTGGAGGCACCGATGCGGGCCAGCTTCAGCGCCAGGTGTACCGCCTGTTTCATGGAAGGGCTCTTGGCCACAATATTGTTATCTTCCAGCTCCCGCAGGGCAAGCCCGGTGAGTTCTTCCCGCATCTTTTCCGATTCCTGGCGCACCTGGGCCAGTTTTTGCTTCATATCCCGGATAAGGGAAATATCCCGCTCATTCACCACCACATAGGCGATGTCCCCGGATTTGTCAAACACAGGGGTGCCGGTCACCAGCAGGGAGTATCCCGATCTGGGGGTGGTCTGTACCAGGCTGACCTGGCGCCGGGTTTCCAGGACCTCCTGGGTGGCGGACCGGTTTATCTGGCCTTCTGTCACCAATGTTTTGACATCTTTTCCCAGAACCTCTGATGCCTTGATGCCATTGAGCCGTTCCGCAGCCTGGTTCATTTTCAAAATCCTGCCCTGGCTGTCACAGATCAGCAGGCCGTCGGCAGACCGGGTGAAAATGGTTTCCAGAAAAAACAGGGCATCATCCTTCATACACGATCTTCCCGTTGAAAAGGGTGTGTTTCACAAGGGTGTCGGCAATCTCTTTGGGATCGGTCATAAAAATGTTGCCCCGGGCAGATTCTTTGATGCAGCGGTGTATATGTGTGCGTTATGTAAAATCAGATCAGGTATCATCACACCAGGTATCCCTTTTCAAACGGGTCGGTATCATCCAGAACAAATTGGTGCACCCCGGTTATCCATGCCCGGCCGCTGACACGGGTGATGGTTGCTGCCATGTCACCTGTACGGGTTTCTTCCACCAGCCGGGCCGTAAAGGTGGTGTCCATGGGGCTGGCATTGACATAGGGCTGGTGCAGGTCGATTTTGCCGTAATGGTGCAGCAGGGCCAGCTTGGCTGCCGTGCCTGTGCCGCAGGGAGAGCGGTCCATGTGGGATTCGCCGTACACCACCATGCCCCGGCCCCGGGCCGGCGTGCCGGTGGTGACCGTGTCATAGAATTCGGTCACATCCACGGTGGTGACATCCGGCCGTTCCGGGTGCCTCACACAAAGCTGGTCATTGGCAGCGCTGATAATTTTCATGCCCAGGTCCACCAGTACGGACCGGTTGGCCAGAACCGGTTCCAGACCCAGCTGATCCGTGTTCACCATGGCAAAAAATCCACCGGCACACACCAGATCCAGGCAAACCGTCCCAAACCCCTCCACTTGCACTTTCTGGTCTGTGGCAGAAACAAAGGTGGGGACCATATCGATGGACACGGATGTCAGTTTCCCTTCCCTGACATGGGCCAGGGCGGTCATGCGGCCGGACGGGGTATCGATGCCCACCCGGTTTTCTCCTGCTTCCAGTGCCAGGGTACCGGTTTTGAACAGGGTTGTCACCGCCCCGATGGTGGCATGGCCGCACAGGTAAGGGTACCGTCTGGCATCCATATAAATCAGCCCGAAGGCGGCATCCGACGAAACCGGTTCTGTCACCAGGGCCGCCAGCACCTGGCGGGAGCCCCGGGGTTCCCTGGTCATCAGGCAGCGCACATGGTCATAACGGGTTTTAAAAAAAGTACATTTTTCCATTATGGTATCACCGGTCATTTCCGGAATACCATCCACAATCAGGCGGGTCACCTCTCCTTCGGTGTGGGAGTCTATTGTGGTAATAACAGGTGATCCGCCATCATAGAGTTGTGAAATATTTTGGGAGAAGATCATGAAGCATTCATCCTTTGCAAAAATTGCTGTTTACCGGGCAGGGGCTTTTTCATGGGGGGTTACCACCGGAATATCGGGCATCGCACCATTGTCCGGTTCTGGCACATGGGGCATGAGAACCGCCTGGGAGGTTTTTCCGTCCACCCGGATATGCAGTCCGTGTTCAAAATGAATATGTTTCAGATAGGTGGTGGTGGTAGTGCATGTCCGGCACCTGAAAAAGTCATAGTCGATGAAATCCGGTGTGTTGTCCGACACGGTGATATAAGAGATGCCAAGAGAGGTGATGTTCTGGAAAAAATGGGACCCCTGGGAGGGGTCTGCCTTGATGCTCTCAATGGTGGTCTCCACCATGACCCCCACATTGGAGATATCGTTCCAGGCAACCGGAATGCCCAGCCACCGGTCGGATGACCCCCAGCGACCCGGGCCGATGAGCACATACTTTTTACCGGACTCATTGAAAAGGGCGTTGATTTTGTTTATCTCTCCGACTATCTCCATGGTTTGTGCCGGATCAAATGTATCCGGATCTACATACACCAGATCAGAAATATCTTTATATTCCCCATTGCCAAGGGAATGGGTGGAATAACAGAATGCATTTTCCCTTTCTTTTCCAGTGATTTTCACCTCCAGATTCTGCTTGTACCGGCCCATGGGCCGGATCTGGAGCAGGGAAAATTCCGGTTTTTCCTTTTCATCCACCGGCAGGTTCACGGCAAACTCCACCTCCACCGAAGATCCCATCCAGCGGCTGCCGATCCGGCTGACCTCCGAGAGAATCTCTGCCAGGGGAAAGCTGTTGTGTTTCAGGATATTGGCAAAGGTGAGAACGGGAAACCCTTTTTTTGAAAAGATATCCCTGATCCGGTTGTCCTGGACATGAAAGGTGGAACACAGTTGCTGCACCGCCGGGTGGTCCTGGGCATCCATCAGCTCCAGTTTCACCAGGGTGGGATCCTCTGCCGGATCCGCACAAAATGCATCAGGCTGCGGGAAAACATCCATTTTCAGGGCATAAAAATATTTCTGGGCGTTTTCCAGAATATCATTCACCATGGAAAACTGGGGCAGAAACTGGGGGTATTTCGGACATAACCGCAGGGTCTGGCCCCCTTCCATGACAATTTTTCCCAGCCCCAGCGCAATGTAGGAAATGCCTTCTTCCGCCTTGAGGTGGGCGATGGGATAAAAATTATAGGACTGTGCCACACCGGCAATGGCGGGGTAAAAATAATTGTTGTACCGGGTGCCGGTGAGCTCCTGGAGAATCACGGCCATCTCCTCGTCTTCAGTCCGGTGCATGGTGTTTTTGGCATAGGACCTGGGGGCCTTCATATAGGTGGAGGCATAGACCATCTTGACAGCCATGATGAGCCGGTCCAGCCGTTTTTCCAGGCTGTCGTCCGCATTGGGCAGCATATAGGTCTTGTACAGACCGGCAAACGGTTGATAATGGGCATCTTCAAACAATGAGGAGGACCGTATCGCAATGGGGTACCGGACGTGGCGCAGGTATACCTTCAGGTTCTTTTTGAGCCAGTCTGGAAACCGGGCCTGTACAAACGCTTCCACCACCTTTCCATCGCTCAGTTCCCCGGGAGAATCCAGCAGCCGCGCCAGCTTGTTGTCCGCGATGAACATTTTGAACCCGTCCGTGGCAATGACAAATGTCTGGGGAATCTTGATATTCACATCCGGAAATTTTTTGATCAGCTCCTGGTCCCGCTTGATCTGGGAGGACATGAAAGCCAGCCCCCTGGCCTTGCCCCCCAGAGAACCGGTGCCGATCTTTATGAATCCCGTGTCTGAATCAAATTTTTGAGAATCAAACTCGATGACCTGGCCCTGGCGGGTCCCCCTTCGTCTGGCCCGGATACTGTCGATAAGAAACCGCTTCAGGCTTTTGGGATCGGGAAAATCATCAATGGTATAGGGTTTGAGGCTCAAGGCGAAGCTGATTTCGCTGCGGGCCATGAGCCACCGGGAAAAATCATTGTTTTTGGCATGGAATGCAATGGATGCATCCGGAATTTCCGGCAGAATTTTTTCAATGGCCCGCAGATTGCTGGCCCTGGCGATTTCATCACCATTGGGCATTCGGAACACAAAAGCTCCGAATCCCAGGCACCCCACAAAAAAGGTTTTGATCCGGTCATTGAGGTTGGCGGAGTTTTTGTTCACAAATACCGCCGGAATCTGGTGGGCCAGTTCCCGGCTGCGCTCTTCCGTGCTCAGCACCAGCAGGGGCAGATCCGGTATTTCCTTTTTGATACAGGAAAGAAATGTGAATCCGGCATTTTCATCCTCTTTTCCGTTCCTGGGATACCGCATGTCGGAAAACACCGACAGCACATAGGGTTTGTACTTTTCATACAGGGCAATGGCCTGTTCATAGGTGTGGGCCAGAAGTACCTTGGGCCTGCCCCGCATTTTGAGAAGCCGGTGTTCTTCATTGATGGATTCGTCAATCACTGACTGGGTCTGGAGCACGATCTGCTTGTAAATCACCGGAAGAATCGCCGAATAATGGTGGGGAGAATCCTCCACCATGATGACCACCCGGACCTGGGCATTACTGGTGTCAAAGGCCACATTTTTTTCATCTTCAAAATTTTTGATGATGGCCAGCAGCAGGTCGGCATTTCCCCCCCAGATATAGGGCCGGTCAATGGCGGTGGTATTGTCAAGACAGAGATACTGGTTGATGTCGCAGGTGTTGTGCAGCAACATGTAAAACGGCAATTCTGCATATTGCTGCTTGACTTTTTCCCCGAAATCATGGACCTCCATGCCGTCCAGACTGGGCATGGCCAGAATGAGGTCGAATTTTTTGTTTTCCAGACGGTCAAAGGCATCATCCGCTGAAGACACCCAGGTAAGCCTGGGGGGTTTTGACAGGTTCAGCCCCTTGTATTCATTGATTATACGGTTGGAAAGCCGGCCCTCCTCCTCCATGATAAAAGCGTCATAAGGGCTGGATACCAGCAGGATATCGCCCACTTTGTTGGCCATGAGTTCATGGTAAATCTTGATGCCTGAGTCCTGGTTAGCGGAAATATCCATTTTCCCATCCTGTCTCAATAAAGTTCATATTTCACCAGCTTTCCTTCCAGACCGCCGATGGTCAGGGGTTTTTTCCAGGACGGCGCCAAGGGCACATGTTTGATATATTTTGGTTCCCCGAAATACACCAGGGCGGTGGACCGGGTGCACCGTTCCCGCAGAAAAAGGCCCAGGTCCTGGTAGAAACTTTTGAGGTCCCTGTCTTTTTCCATGCGGATGCCATAGGGCGGGTTGGTGACAATAAGGCTGTCTGCAATGCCCGGGATGTGCCGGAAATCGGTTTGGTCAACAGACACGTTCATGCCGTAGTGCAGGCCCATGAGATTGGTTTTTGCGGCATTCACCGCATGTTCTGAAATATCACTGCCGGCAATCAGCCCCGGGGGCAGGGGCTTAATATCTCGTTTTGCCGAAACCTGGATATCTTCCCACAACCGGTGATTGAAATCCGGCAGCTGCATAAACCCGAAACAGGTGCGGAACACCTGGGCCGGAATCCGGCAACAGGCCATCAGGGCTTCAACCAGAAGGGTGCCGGAACCGCACATGGGGTCGTACAGGGGCATGGTGCCGTCCCACCCGCTCATGCGGATGATGGCGGCTGCCACGGTTTCCTGCATGGGAGCGGAAACCGACATCTCTCTGTATCCGCGCTTGTACAACGGCCCTGTTGATGCATCCAGAGACAGGGTGGCAACGTCCCTGTGGATGTGCAGATTGATCATGAGATCCGGGTCTTTGGCATCAACACTGGGACGGCGGTTGGTTCTGTCCCTGAAATAATCTGCAATGGCATCCTTGACCCGCAGCCCTGCAAAATTGGAATGGGTGATGCCGGACGCAGATACATTCGCCGTAATGGAAAAGGTCTGTTTGACGGTCATGAATTCTTCCCACCGGATTTTCCTGGCCGCCCTGTACAGGTCATCCTTTCCTGTGCAGGCAAAGGATACCAGGGGCGCCAGCACCCGGGACAAGAGCCTGGCGTGGTAAGTGATCCGGTAAAAGTCCTTTTTTTCGGCAGTGAACCAGATCCCGCGAAAAACAAAAGACAGGTCCCTGGCCCCCAGTTCCAGCAGCTCTTCTCCTGCCATCTCCTTGGCGGTCTCCGCCACCTGTGCAAAATACCGGGATTCGCGTTCATAAATGTATGCAAGCTTGGCAAGTTTTCTGGTCCTGCCCTGGCCTTTCTGCAGAATGCTTTTTCT
>Ga0102943_1001845_pt1 | contig 12798 bp, 10 predicted proteins | sample SalPonC_black_MG_FD_78174 | JGI IMG/M metagenome (GOLD analysis project Ga0102943, IMG submission 78174) | Salt pond soil microbial communities from South San Francisco under conditions of wetland restoration - Salt Pond MetaG... | ecosystem: Environmental > Aquatic > Marine > Intertidal zone >...
AGATGACTGATCGCGGCCAGAACCCGGTCATGTTTTTCCACCTCCATGACCACCACCTGGCTGCCCACCCTTTCCCACATGCGGGCAATCTTCGTCAAGGCGGCCTGCCCGGTCCTTGCCGTGGGCGTCAGGATGCAGCGCCGCTCGCGATAAAGGGTGGCGAACGCGGCCTCGGCACCGCTGTTCTCGGTGCCGGCAATGGGATGGCCCGGGACGAACTGCACATCGGAGCGCAGATGCGGCTCGATAGCGTCGATCACCGCCTGCTTGACGCTGCCGCCGTCGGTGAGAATCGCTCCCGGCTTGAGATGAGCCATCATCTGTTCGGTGACCGGACCGAGCGTGCGCACCGGCGTCGCCAGAAAGATCACATCGGCATCCTTGACGCCGGTGGCAGGGTCCTGACTGATCTCGTCGACCAGGCCGCGCGCCAGGGCCGTTTCCAGGTTGGCTCGGCCGCGACCGATGCCGACCACACTGCCGACCGCGCCGGCTTCCTTGAGGGCCAGCGCCAGCGAGCCGCCGATCAAGCCGACCCCGACGATCGCCAGGCGGTCGATATAAAAATCTTCGTCGTTCATTTCTTTAACCAATTTGCATCAGGCGAACTTCAAACGGCAGAACCGACTCCATTTCACGCGGTGTTCGCAGAGTTCGCAGTTTTCAAAATCAAAATTCTTTTAAGCGTATTCAAAGAAAAATCGATTGTTTTTTTGCTTTCTGAATAAAATCAGATTGTACCCGGTTTTTGCTTTAACATGGCGAACTCCGCGAACACCGCGTGAGACCGCCTTTCCTCCCCTTCGCAGGCTGTTCCGTCGCACGGATTTACTTCGCCTTCGGGTACGACCCGAGCACTTTCAGAAACTGGCAGTAGCCGCGCAGTTCCTCGACCGCCTCTTCCAGGTTCGGGTCGGCGATGTGACCAGCGATGTCGAGGAAGAAGATGTATTCCCAGGCCTTGCTCTTGATCGGCCGGCTTTCGATCTTGGTCAGGTTGAGGTTGCGCTTGCTGAACGGCTCGAGCATGCGGTAGAGGATGCCCGGCTCGTCCTTGATGCTGAACAGAATCGAGGTCTTGTCGTTGCCGCTCGGTCCCTGGCTCTCCTTGCCGATCACCAGGAACCGGGTGAAGTTGTTGGGGTTGTCCTCGATTTTGCGCTTGACCACCCGCAGACCGTACAAGGTCGCTGCAGTGTCACTGGCGATGGCCGCGGCTGCCGGATCCTCGGTGGCCTGCCGGGCGGCCGAGGCCGTGCTGGCGGCATCCACCACTGGAATGTCGGGCAGGTTCTCCTCGAGCCAGTTCCGGCACTGGGCAATGGCCTGGGGATGGGAGATGACCTTGCGGACGTCTTCCAGCTGCCCGGAGATGTTCAGCAGGTCGTGGGAAATCTCCAGCAGCACTTCGGCTATGATCTTCAGGTCGGCCGACATGAACATATCGAGGGTGTGGGAGACCACACCTTCGTTGGAATTCTCGACCGGCACCACGCCGTAGCTCGCCCGCCCACGGTCGACCTCTTCGAAGATTGCGGAGATGCTGCGCACCGGCACCAGTTGGGCCGAAAAGCCGAACTGGTGCATGGCGGCGACGTGGGTGAAGGTGGCCTGGGGACCGAGGAAAGCGACCTTGAGGGGCTGTTCGAGGGATAAAGAGGCGGAAATCACCTCCCGGAAGACCCGGCGCACGCCGTCGGCCGGGAAAGGCCCTGGATTGCGGGCAATCAGCCGTTCGTAAATCGCCTTTTCACGACTGGGAACGTAATATTCGCTGCTGCCGCCATGCTTCAGACGACCGACTTCGATCACGACCCTGGCCCGTTGGTTGAGAAGATCGAGAATTTGATCGTCGAGATCGTCGATCTGCTGGCGCAGGTCCTGCAACGACATGTCGCTCATTTCCGCTCCCCTTTTCAACCAAAACCCGCGTAGTCGCTGGTTTCCAAATCGAAACCTTCACTGTCTCCATCCGGAGTTTCCGGATCGACACTGGCTGGCAAATTTAGCTTATGGCGGGCAAAAAAGCAAGCAAGGCGGGTTTGAAGGCTGGAGGCTTGAGGCTTGAGGCTGGAGGCTTAAAGAGTCAAGCCTCAAGCTTAAAGCCCCGAGCCCTTGCTTCAAACCTGCCTTCAGCATTGACGAAATCGGCGATCACGGCTAAACTCCTCCAAATCATTGACCCAGCTTCGGAAAGAAAATCATTATGACCATCGCCCACAAAGTCCGCACCGCTATTGAACGCTCCTCCTGGATTCGCCGCATGTTCGAGGAAGGGGCGGCCCTGGTTGCGGAGCACGGTGCCGAAAATGTCTTCGATTTCACCCTCGGCAACCCGTCGGTGGAACCGCCGGAGGCCTTTCACCGCGAACTGCGCGAACTGGCGCTCCACCCCGAGCCCGGCATGCACCGTTATATGAACAACGCCGGATATGAAGAGACCCGGGCGGCCGTCGCTGAAGTTCTGGCGGAACAGAGCGGTCAGCCGGTCGACAAGCAGCATGTGGTCATGACCTGCGGGGCCGGCGGCGCCTTGAACACGGTGCTCAAGACCATTCTCAACCCGGGTGAAGAAGTCATCATCCTGGCCCCCTATTTCGTCGAGTACAAATTCTACGCCGACAACCACGGCGGCACCACCCGCGAGGTCTGGACCGACCCGGCCACCTTTCTGCCCGATATCCCGGCTATCGAGCAGGCCATCGGACCGCACACCAGGGCCCTGATCATTAATTCGCCCAATAATCCGACCGGGGTCGTCTACCCCGCGGAACTGCTGGACGAACTGGGCCAAATGCTGGATCGCAAACAGGCCGAACTCGGGCGCGCCCTGTATGTCATTTCCGACGAACCTTATGCCCGGCTTGCCTTCGACGGCCTGGAAGTGCCTTCGATCTTCCGCTCCGTGCGCAACGCCGTGATCGTCACCTCTCACTCCAAGGACCTGGCCCTGCCCGGCGAGCGGATCGGCTACCTGGCGGCCAACCCAGCCATGGACGAAGCCGCCGGGTTCATCAACGGCGCCATCTTCTGCAACCGCGTGCTCGGCTTCGTCAATGCGCCGGCCATGATGCAGCGCCTGGTCGCCAAACTGCAGCATGCCAGCGTCGACGTCGGCGAATACCAGCAGAAGCGCGACATCCTTTATGACCACCTGACCGGTCTCGGTTTCCGGATGGTCAAGCCCGGCGGCGGCTTCTACCTCTTCCCCGAGGCACCGATCAAGGACGATGTCGCTTTCGTCCGTCAGGCCCAGCAGCACAACATCCTGCTGGTGCCGGGCTCCGGCTTCGGCGCTGCCGGCTACTTCCGGATCGCCTACTGCATCGATATGGACATCATCCAGCGCAGCCTGCCGAAATGGACGGCATTGGCGGAAGAGATCGGTATAAACACCTGAATTCATCTTTAACGCAAAGGTGCAGAGACGCAGAGAAGGCAAAAAAATGGTTTTTTCTTAAACTAAGATGAATTTTTTAATCTTTTTGCTGTATTTTTCCTCTGCGTCCCTGCGTCTCTGCGTTATAAAGCCCTTCTTGATATGGAAAAACGTTTTCTAACACCTGCCGAGACCACCCTGCTGATCAGCGAGAACGGTCGGCGCTGCCTGAGCCAGCCGCTGTCCCGGACCCTGGTGCTGAGTCTGCTGGCCGGATTCTACATCGCCTTCGGCGCGGAACTGGCCACGGTGGTCACCTCCGATGCGACCGAACATCTCGGTCTGGGCTTATCCCGCCTGCTCGGCGGCAGCGTGTTCTCCCTGGGCCTGATGCTGGTGGTGATCTGCGGCGCGGAACTGTTTACCGGCAACAGCCTGTTGACCAAGACGGCGCTGCACGGCCAACTGCCCTGGCGCAAAATTGCCGAGAACTGGACGGTGGTGATTCTCGGCAACCTGGCCGGCTCCCTGTTCTTCGCCTGGCTGATGTTCCATTCCCAACTCTGGCAGGCCGGCCGCATCGCCGAGCACGCCGTCGCCATCGCCGCCGCCAAGACCGACCTCTCCTTCGGCGTCGCCCTGATTCGCGGGATTCTCTGTAATTGGCTGGTCTGCCTGGCAGTGTTCATGGCGGCCGCGGCCCGGGACATTCCCGGCAAGATCCTGGCCTGCTACGTACCGATCATGGCTTTTGTCGCCAGCGGCTTCGAGCACTCGGTCGCCAACATGTACTTCATCCCCACCGGCCTGCTTCTCAAGGCCGAACTCGGCCTGCCGGGCGCTGGCCTGACCTGGGGCAGCTTCTTCATCGGCAACCTGGTGCCGGTCACCATCGGCAATATCCTCGGCGGCGTGATTTTCGTGGCGGGGGCTTACTGGTTTATCTATCTGCGGACGGGGGCGCAGTCCGCCGGAAAGAGAGAATTGTAGGGGCGGGGTCTCCCCGCCCTGGCCTGCCCGTCCCCCGAAAAATCAGGGCGGGGAAACCCCGCCCCTACAGGGCACGACGGCCGTTATGACGTTTGCGCCGCCCGCACATCCTTCACCTTCAACTGCACCGCCTCCCTCCCTCGCCAGCGGTTGACCTGCGGCACGGCCAGCAGGTCGATGGTTTCGCCGAATTCTCCGATGCGCTCGGCCATATTGAAGGCAATCGCCGGGTGGCTGTAGCCACCCTGCACGGCGAGGAAGCGCAGATGCTTCTCGCCGAGGATTTCCAGGCGATGGGCGCGCACCTCGCGAATTGCCAGCAGGGGCTCGGCGTTGCCCATGCCGAAAGGGGCCATGGTTTCGATGGCGCGAACCGCATCCAGGCTGATTTCATCGAGGCCCGCCTCCCCGTCGTAGCGCAGTCGCGGCACCAGCAGGGCCGGTCCCATGGCGGCGGCACGCGCTTCGAAGGCGGCGGTGAATTCTTCGACCCGGGATGCGGCCAGGCTGAGCCCGGCCGCCATTTCATGGCCGCCGAACGCCTGGAGACTGGCCGCGCAGGCCTGCAGTTCCCGGAACAGGTGAAAACCGGGAATCGAGCGTGCCGATGCCTTGCCTGCCTCGCCGTCAAGGGCAATCAGCACGGTCGGGCGATTGAAACGCTCGACCAGGCGGCTGGCAACGATGCCGATCACCCCGGCATGCCAGCCCTGGCGGGCCAGCGTGATCGAGCAGGCATCATCCGCCGTCTGCTGCTCGATCATCTCCAGGGCATCTTCGAAGGTCTGCCGTTCGATCTCGCGCCGCTCGCGGTTGAACCGGTCGAGAGAGCGGGCGTCCTGATGCACTTCCCGCTCGTCGGCGGCCAGCAGCAGCCGGACCCCGTCGGCACCGTCCGCCAGGCGGCCGGCGGCGTTCAGGCGCGGAGCCAGCTGATAGCCGACCGTCCCGCAGTTGACCTCTTTCACCGCAGCCACTTTCCGCAAAGCACGTAACCCCGGACGCACGTCCTGCTCGATCAGCTGCAGGCCGGTCCTGGTCAGCAGCCTGTTCACCCCCTGCAGGGGCACCAGGTCGGCAATGGTGCCCAAAGCGACCAGGTCCAGCAGAGTCCTGAGGTCCGGCTCGCTGCGCCCGGCAAACCACTCCTCTTGCCGCAGTTTTCGGCGCAGGGCGACCAGCAGGAAGAAGGCGACGCCGACGCCGGCCAGATTCCGGAACGGGAATTGCGAATCTTCGCGCTGAGGATTGACCACGGCGAGGGCTTTCGGCAACTCCGCCGGCGGCTGGTGGTGGTCGGTGATGATCAGGTCGAGACCGAGCTCGGCGGCAAGCCGGGCCTCCGCGAGCGCGGACACCCCGCAATCCACCGAGATGACCACCGCGATGCCGCTGTCGGCCGCCTGGCGCAGGGCATCCGCCGACAGCCCATAGCCGTCCACCAGGCGCAGGGGAATATGGTAGTCGACCTGCCCCCCGCAGGCGCGCAAGCCCTCGACCAGCAGCGCGGTCCCGCTCATGCCGTCGAAGTCATAATCGTCATGCACGGCAATCTTCTCGCCGCTGCCAATGGCCCGAAACAGCCGCGCCACGGCCGCCCCCATGTCAGGCAGCAGGTCGGGATCCGGCAAGTGCCCGAGATTGCCCTTCAGATAAGCATCCGCAGTTTCTGCGTTCAAACCGCGCACCAGCAGCAGCCGGGCCAGCAGAGGGGGGATGGTGAGCTGCCGTTGCAGGATTTCGGCGGCCGCCGCTTCAGGCTCGGGGCCGCGGAGTTCCCATAGGCGATGGGTGACAGGTTTCATAGGGATAATTATTTAATGGAAAAGTCAGTCGGTTTTTCTCTGGTTTGTTATCGACAATCGAAGAAAGTCGGCCGGCGGACGAAATCCGCCGGTTTTAATGGTTTTCCCTGAAAAATCTACAGAGAAAAGCCGGGGAGAAACCATTCGCGGTCTGAAGACCGCTCCTACAGCGACGTCCCGTGCTGCTTTTTCGGTGGACGGTCAGGCCAGGGCGGGGAGACCCCGCCCCTACGATGCCGTGTTCTTTTGCGTCTGGCGATGATCAGATATCATGGCTCCGCGAATTCCCGGATGAACCGAAAAAAAAAGGCCGGGTTACCCCGGCCCTCATACCTACTGCAGCCCTTGTCCCTGGGGCATCGGTGGATGGTTCTTCATCGCTTCGATCTGTTGCCGGATCTGCTCGGTGTTTGGTCCTGCCGGAGCCAGCTCCAGGAACCGGTTCCAGGCCTCGATCGCCTTGGGAAAATCTTTCAGATCGTTGCGATAGACAACGCCGAGATTGAACCAAGGGGTCGGATTGTTGGGCGCAATTTCGGTCGCCTTGCGGAAATTCTCGATGGCCTTGTCGAACCAGCCGAGCCGGCGGAACATCACGCCTTGATCGGTGAGGACATTGGCATCGTCGGGACCAAGCTCGAGCGCCTTGTCATAGGCGTCAATGGCATCGATGAACTGATTGTTGTCGAAATAGGTGTTGCCGAGGGCGACCCAGGCGCCACGATTGCTCGGGTCCTGGGCGACCACGCTCTTGATCTCGTCGATCTGCTTCTGGGGCGTGACCGTCGCGGCCGGCGCCGGCCGTTGCGGGGGCGCCGAGGCGCGCCGCTCAGGGGTCCCTCCGCCATGACCGATCAGGTAGCCGATAATCAGGCCCGCCAGCAGAGCGACACCACCTATCAGTAGAGAATCTTTTTTCATGCGGCACCTCCCTCTTTGGCCAACTTCTTTTTGCCGGAGCGGTAATCCTCCCAGAAAATCAGGACGGGGCTGGCAACGAAAATCGACGAATAGGTACCGATCATAATCCCGACCAGCAGAGCGAAGGCGAAATTATGGATGACCCCGCCACCGAAAATGAACAGCGACAGCACCACCAGCAGGGTGGTTCCCGACGTCAGGACCGTCCGCGACAGGGTTTCGTTGATCGATCGGTTGACCACCGTCAAAAAACCGGTTTTCTGGTGCTTGCCGAAGTTCTCGCGAATCCGGTCGTAAACAATGATGGTATCGTTCAGTGAGTAGCCGATGATCGCCAGGAAGGCAGCGATGATGGGCAGGTCGATTTCCTTGCCGAACAGGGAAAAAACGCCCAGGGTGATCAGCACGTCGTGCACCAGGGCGACGATCGCGCCGATGGCGAAGCGGAACTCGAATCGCCAGGTGACATACGCCAGGATGCCGATCATGGCATAGAGAATCGCCAGCAGGCCCTTTTGGCGCAAGTCCTTACCGACCTGCGGCCCGACCATTTCGACCCGGCGGACGTCGACCTGCCCCTCGCCGTAGGTCGCTTCGAGATTGGCGGTGATCGACTGGGCCATGGTTTTGCCGCTGCCGGTGTCCTGGATGCGGATCAGGAATTCGTTGGGCTCGTCGCCGAAGTGCTGGACCACGAAGGAGCCGAGGTTCAGTCCCTCCAGCGCCGTCTTGATCTCGCCGGCGTCGGTATCCCGGCCGAACTGGACCTGGACCAGGCTGCCACCTTCGAAATCGATGCCGTAATTGGGCCCGCCCTTGATGACCAGCGAGGCCAGGCCGATCAGGATCAGGGCCACGGAAAAGATGGCGGCCAGCTTGCGCTTGCCGACGAAATCAAGATTTATGTCAGGTTTTATCAGTTGCATCGTGGACTCCTAAATGCTCAGGCGATTGACCTGGCCGCGGCGCAGGAAAAAATCGAAGATCAGGCGCGACACGAAGATCGCCGTAAACAGGGAAGCCAGGATGCCTACGGTCAGCGTCACGGCAAAGCCCTTGACCGGACCCGTACCGAACTGGAACAACACCAGGGCGGCAATCAGAGTGGTCACGTTGGCGTCGATAATCGTCAGGAAAGCCTTGCTGTAACCGGCGTCCAGTGCGGCCTTGGCGGTTCGCCCGATTCTGAGTTCCTCCCTGATCCTTTCGAAAATCAGGACATTGGCGTCGACCGCCATACCGACCGTCAGGACGATGCCGGCGATCCCCGGCAGGGTCAGGGTTGCCTTGAAAATCGACAGCATGGCCATAATGAAGACCAGGTTGAGGATCAGCACGGTATTGGCCACCAACCCGGACAGGCGGTAGTAGGCGAGCATGGCCAGAATCACCAGCACCCCGCCGATCAGAACCGAATAGATGCCCTTGTTGATTGAATCCTGACCGAGAGAAGGACCGACGGTCCGGTTCTCGAGGATATTGACCGGCGCCGGCAGCGATCCGGCCCGCAGCACGATTGCCAGGTCGGTGGCTTCCTGTTCCGTGAAGCTGCCGCTGATCTGGGCGCTGCCGCCGGAAATCCGTTCGCGGATCACCGGCGCCGAGTAGACGGTATCGTCAAGCACGATCGCCATCCGATTGCCGACGTTGGCCGCGGTGATCTGGTCGAAGCGTTTGGCGCCGACCGCGTTGAAGTCGATGGACACGTAAGGCTCGTTGAACTGGTTGCTGATCCGCACGTTGGCGTCGGCCAGCAGGTCACCGGTGAGCACGGTCTTGCTCTCGACCACGATCGGGTTTTCCGTGACGGCACCGGTGCGCGGGTCGATATTGCGCTCATACAGAACCTGGGCGCCCGGCGGCAGGTTGCCCTTGAGGGCCTCCTGGGGGTTGGCGTCTTCGACCACCATCTTGAATTCGAGCAGGGCGGTTTTGCCGAGCAGGTCGATGGCGCGCTCCGGATCCTTGACGCCCGGCAGCTGGATCAGAATCCGGTTATCGGCCTGTCGCTGCAGCACGGGCTCGCTGACGCCGAACTGGTCGACCCGGTTACGCAGGGTTTCCAGGGCCTGGCGAACCGCGTACTCCTCTACAGCGGCGATTTCCCGGTCGCTGAGACGGAAGTTTTTCAGGATGTAAGCGCCGTCGGTCACCAGGGTCAGGGGTTCCAGGTCGGGGAACATTTCCGTGATCAGGGCATCGACCTGGCGTCCGGCCTCTTCATCGTAGACCGTCACGACCAGCCGTTCACCGGCCTCGCGGTCCACGCGCTTGAAGATGATGTCTTTCTCCCGCAGCAGCTCTTCGGCCTGATCCGCGATAGTGTCCAGACGGCTTTCGACGGCCTTGTCGACATCCACGCCCAGGACGAGATGCATGCCGCCCTGCAGATCGAGCCCGAGATGAATGGGATCGAAGGCTTTTTGCCACCAGTCGGGCGTGGAATTACCGAGCAGGGTCGGCCCGAGAGCGGCCAGCGCCAGCACCAGGCAGCCGAGCACGATGAATGCACGGATCTTGAAGTTACCGGACATAAGGGTTGCTTCTCCTTTCAAACCGACCGGCCAAACCGGCCGGTCGGCGTCTTATTTTTCCGCGGCAGAGCTTATTCAGCCGCTTCCGCCTTGGTGCTGGCAATCGAAGAGCGGTTGAGCTTGACCTTGACTCCGGAGGCGATCTCCACGGTCACAACCGCGTCCTGGACGGCGGCGATCTTGCCGTGAAGGCCGCCCGCGGTCACCACCTGGTCGCCCGGCTTGAGAGATTCGATCAGCTGCTTGTGCTGCTTGGCCCGTTTCTGCTGGGGACGAATCAGCAGAAAGTAGAAAATGGCGAACATGATGAGCAGCATGAAAATACCCTGGGCGCCGCCCGAAGCACCGCCCTGCCCGCCTGCACCACCGGCCATGGCATACGCATCGCTTGCTAGAAACATCGGATTTTCCTCCTTGATGGGTCAACCCTTACGGGCTGGGTTCATTGTCCTTCTTAAGTAGTTTCCGTCCGGAAACGATTCTTTTCCGCCCTGGCGGCGTCAATCTGCGGACTGCCTGTGCGGCGTACCGATGTACGCCTCCGCGCAAGCCCTTGATTTCCTTGCCATGACGAAAAACTCCTCGTTTCCAGCTCGAAAACTGCACTGGGTCCATCCGGAGTTTCCGGATAGACACTAAGTAGCTGGCCGGTCGGCCAAACAGAACCGGTGACAGCCTCAGGCCTCACCGGTCAAACGTCGCTGTCGATAAAATGACGCCCGGAACGCGGCGAAGTCTCCCGCAGCGATGGCGTCACGCATCTGATGCATTAAATGGTGATAGTAATACACATTGTGGATAGTATTCAATACAGAAGCGAGAATTTCGCGACTTTGATAAAGATGCCGCAGATAGGCCCGGCTGTAATGGCGGCAGGTGTAGCAGTTGCAGGCCGCATCGATCGGATCCTGGTCATCGAGGTAGCGGGCCTGCTTGATACTGATCTTCCCCGTGCTGGTGAACATGACCCCGTTGCGGGCGTTGCGGGTCGGCATGACGCAGTCGAACATGTCGGCGCCGCGAGTCACGGCCTCCACCAGGTTCTCGGGCGTGCCGACCCCCATGATGTAGCGGGGTGAACCGCTCGGCAGCAGGGGCAGAGTCCAGTCCATCACGTCATACATGACGGCGGCTTCCTCCCCGACCGATAATCCGCCCAGGGCGTAGCCGTCAAAGCTGATGCTCATCATCTGCTCGGCGCTCTGCTGCCGCAAGACCTGGTCCATGCCGCCCTGAACGATGCCGAACAGGGCAGCCGTCGGGTCCTTGCGGGCCAGCTTGCTGCGCTCCGCCCAGCGTGCCGAGCGCCGGGTCGAGTCGGCGACGTAGCGCCGGTCGGCGGGGAATGGGATGCACTCGTCGAAAACCATCATGATATCGGCGCCAAGCGCTTCCTGAATCGCAATGGAGAGCTCCGGGCTCAAAACGTGGGCGCTGCCGTCCAGGTGAGACTGGAAACGAACGCCCTCCTCGTCGATTTTGCGCAGATCCCCGAGGCTGAAAACCTGAAAGCCGCCGCTGTCGGTGAGGATCGGCTTATCCCAGTGCATGAAACGGTGCAAGCCGCCCAGGCGCTGCACCCGGTCGTGGCCGGGACGCAGATAGAGATGATAGGTATTGGCCAGCACGATCTGAGCCCCCAGTTCTAGGAGCTGCTCCGGTAGCAGGCCCTTGACGGTGCCCTGGGTGCCGACCGGCATGAAGGCGGGCGTCTCGATCGTTCCGCGGCGGGTGGCCAGCCGCCCGCGCCGGGCGGCGCTTCCCCGGTCGGTGGCGAGCAGGGTGAAGCGGCAGGCACCGTTCAGGGGGGGATTTTCTGTTGTGGGAAGTTTGGGCATGTTTTTTTCGTGATCCGTGATCCGTGATCGGTGATCACAGAATCAGCATACAGTCGCCGTAGCTGAAGAAGCGATAGCGCCGCGCCACGGCCTCCTGGTAGGCCGCCAGCACATGCTCCCGACCGGCGAAGGCCGAAACCAGCATCAGAAGCGTGGATTTCGGCAGGTGGAAATTGGTGATCAGGGCACCCACAACCTGAAAGCGGAAGCCGGGCCGGATGAAGAGTTCGGCCAGCCCGCGGCCGGCACGCACCTGGCCGTCGGCAGCGGCAGCATCTTCAAGGGCCCTGGTGCTGGTGGTCCCCAGCGCGATGACCCGCCGTCCCTCCGCTTTCGCCTGATTGATCATCCTGGCACTGGCGTCGGGGATCTCATACCATTCACCGTGCATGCGATGGGCGGCCAGGTCCTCACTGCGCACCGGAAGGAAGGTGCCCAGGCCAACATGCAGGGTCAGGCCGCAGACATCAACGCCGCGGGCGGCCAGCGCCGCAAACATTTCCGGATCGAAATGCAGACCGGCAGTCGGTGCGGCCACGGCTCCTGGCTGGCGGGCGAAAACCGTCTGGTAGCGGGCCTGATCGTCGCGGTCGGCTTCCCTGCGGATATAGGGCGGCAGCGGCATCCGCCCGTGTTCCTGAAGCAGGCTCAGAAAATTTCCCTGATAGAGAAAGCGCAGGATGCGGCAGCCGTCACTTTCCTCAGCCATGACCTCGGCGGCCAAATCTTCGGCAAAGGTCAAAAGGGTCCCCCGACGGACCGGTTTGGAACTGCGCGTCATGCAGCGCCAGACCTGGCCTTCGCCTTCGACCGGCTGAACCAGCAGAGCCTCCACCTGCCCTCCCGTGGGCTTTCTGCCCAGCAACCGTGCCGGGATGACCAGGGTTTCGTTGCGGACCAGCAGATCGCCCGGAGCCAGGAGCTCCGGAAGCTCGGCGAACTGGCAATGGCCGACCCGCCCTTCTTCCCGGTCCAGGACCAGCAACCGGGACGCCCTGCGCTCCGGTAGCGGCTGCTGAGCAATCAGTTCCTCGGGCAGGTGGTAATCGAAATCAGGCAAACGCACCAGCGACTCTTTTCAGTTCGTTTCCGTCCGGGAACGGTTCTTTTCCGACTTGGCTGCGCCAATCTAAGGACTTGCTTGCCGTGACGAAAACTTCTCGTTACCAAATCGAAAACTTTACTGTACCCAACCAGAGTTTCCGGATGGATACCAGTTAAACGTTTCCAGACCGGATTTCTCTGCTGCACACGGCGCTCAGCCCCGGACCAGATAGACCAACAGCAGGCCGAGGGTCATCAGCACCAAACCTATGCCGCGCAGGGTCCGG
>Ga0102943_1001847_pt1 | contig 12791 bp, 12 predicted proteins | sample SalPonC_black_MG_FD_78174 | JGI IMG/M metagenome (GOLD analysis project Ga0102943, IMG submission 78174) | Salt pond soil microbial communities from South San Francisco under conditions of wetland restoration - Salt Pond MetaG... | ecosystem: Environmental > Aquatic > Marine > Intertidal zone >...
ATTTCTGCGGTGTCTTCAAATTGATATTTTCTATTTTTTCATTGACAAGTCCGGGGTTACATTATACCTATTTACCCTTATATAAGATTGTACCCAATTTATATCCATACAGGATAATTTGATAGCGCACTTGTCGGGGCAATGCCCAGCGCCAAACGGGACTAAACCGACCACTGGTCCAAATGCGTTATTTAACAGTTTTTTTACTGCAGCAAAGGTTTTTGGCCCTGCCGGAAACCTGAAAACAGGTAAAAGCGTCAACCATGTTTTTAACAGCATCAAGGAGGTGCCCGTGAAAGACAAACAAGTGTTGCCGGATGTGCAACCGGAAAAAACAGGAATTTCCAGGCGGAATTTTCTAAAGACCCTTACAGGAACCGCCGCTGGTATCGGTATTTCCCAAATGTTCAATCCGGCCCTGATCCAGGCCCTGGAAAAAGGCCTGCAACGCCACCCGGTGATCTGGATCCAGGGACAGGGATGCACCGGCTGTTCCGTGTCTCTGTTGAACAGTGTGGATCCGTCCATTGCCGATATCCTGCTCAAGGTAATCAGTCTTCAGTTCCACCCCACAGTGGGGGTAGCTGAAGGAGAAAATGCCATGAAACATGTATATGACGTTGCCAACGAATACAATGGCAGATTTTCTCTGGTGATAGAAGGCGCCATTCCTGTAGCGCATAACGGCAAATACTGCATTTTAGGCGAAATCGAACACAGAGAAATCACCATGACGGGCCTGGTCCAGGAACTGGGCCCCATGGCCAGTTCTATTCTGGCCATCGGTACCTGTGCTACATACGGCGGAATTCCTGCGGCAAAAGGCAATGTGACAGGCGCCACCGGTGTCATGGCTTTTTTAAAGACAAAAAACATCACCACCCCTGTGGTGAATATCCCGGGATGCCCACCCCATCCGGACTGGATTGTAGGTTCCATTGTTCACCTGCTGGAAAGCGGAATTCCGGAGCTGGATTATGACGGCCGGCCCAAACTGTTTTTCGGCAACAATATTCATGACAACTGCCCCAGACTGGAAGACTATGACGAAGCCTTCATGTCCATGAGCCTGTCCGATCCAATGGGGTGCAGAATGGATGTGGGATGTAAAGGTCCGGATACCTATGCAGACTGCTACAAGCGGAAATGGAACTCAGGCATGAACTGGTGTGTGGACAATGCCGTGTGCATCGGCTGCGTGGAACCGGGCTTTCCCGATGCAATGTCACCGTTTTATGAACCCGCTTATTAATCAAATGGAATGGATGCGCATTGTATTCTATATACTGAAACCAAGGAGGTTTTAACATGGCAGGCTGTAAACCACAAACTGAACCAGCCCAGGCTGATAAAAAAATAAAAATCGCCATCGATCCGATCAGCCGGATCGAAGGGCACCTGAAAGCAGAAGTTGAAGTCGCCGGCGGCCGGGTGGTGGACGCCCATATCACCGGCGGCATGTACCGGGGATTTGAACAGATCCTCATCGGCAGGGATCCCAGGGATGCCACCCAGATCACCCAGAGAATCTGCGGGGTATGCCCCACAGCCCATGCCACGGCATCGGCCCTGGCTTTGGATGATGCATTCGGCGTGGAACTGACGGACAACGGGCGGATCGCCAGAAACCTGATCCTGGGCGCCAACTATCTGCAGTCCCATATCCTGCACTTTTACCACCTGGCTGCCCTGGATTATGTCAATGGCCCTGACACGGCCCCGTTTGTTCCCAGATATACCCAAAATGATGTACGGCTGCCCAAGGAATTGAATGACGTGGCCGTGGGCCAGTACCTGGAGGCCCTGGAGATCCGTAAAATATTACATGAAATGGTGGCCCTTCTGGGCGGCAAAATGCCCCATGTCCAGGGTATCGTGGTGGGCGGTTCCACCGAGATACCCACCAGGGAAGCTTTGAATGCCTATGCAGAACGGTTCAAAAAGGTCAAAAAATTTGTCCTGGAAAAATATATTCCCCTTGTCTACCTGTTGGCCGGCCCATACGGCGACCTGCTCAAGACAGGGGTGGGCCATAAGAACATGGTTTCCTGGGGGGTGTTCCCCCTGGACAACAACGGCAATACCCTTCTCAAATCCGGGGTGTATACTGACGGAAAGGACTATGAAGTCAACCCGGCAATGATTCGGGAATTTGTAAAATACTCATGGTTTGAAGACTCCACCACAGGGCTGAACCCCACCCAGGGCAAGACCTTGCCTGATCCAAACAAACGGGGTGCATACAGCTTTATCAAATCACCCCGGTACAACGGCAAACCCCATGAAGGCGGACCGCTTGCCAGAATGTGGGCCACCAATCCTGCGCTGTCCAAAACCGGCCGGGAAAAACTTGGTGTTACACACCTGCGGGATATCGGGGATGCCTGTTTCTCCATTCTGGGCCGCCATGTGGCCCGGGCCGAAGAAACCGCTCTGGTTGCCATGGCTGTGGAAGAATGGCTCTCCCAGGCCCAGCCCGGCAAAGAAACCTTTGTACCGGCAGATATTCCCCAGTCTGCGGAAGGCCTTGGCATGACAGAAGCCCCCAGGGGGGCCCTGCTCCACTACATTGACATCAAAGACCGGAAAATTGCCAACTACCAGGTGACATCCGCCACCATCTGGAACGCCAACCCCAGGGATGACATGGGACAGAGAGGCCCCATTGAAGAGGCCCTCATCGGTGTACCAGTACCGGATGCGGCAAACCCGGTGAATGTGGGGCGGCTCATCCGCTCCTTCGACCCCTGACTGGGTTGCGCCGTCCACGTGCTGGACGCAGACACCGGTCGGACCGTTAAAGTAGAAGTTCCTCTGTAACCCTTTATTCTCTTGGGGTCAGAAGTTAACTTCTGACCCCGTCTTATTAAACCTATGAAAAAACTGCTGGTACTGGGTGTGGGCAATATCCTTCTCATGGATGAGGGCATCGGCGTGCATGCCGTGCATGCTTTCTTAAAAGAAAACCCATACCCTGACCAGGTGGATTTCATAGACGGCGGCACCTTTACCCAGGATATCTTTTACCTGTTTGAAAACTATGAAAACATACTGGTACTGGACATTGTCAGGGCCGGTCATGCGCCGGGCACCATCTTCTGCCTGGAGGAAAGCGATCTGCGCAAAGATGAAAAACAGATGCTGTCTTTGCATGACATTGATCTGCTGGATTCTCTGGGCATGGCCCAGATGCGGGGACACCGCCCCTATCTGCGGGTCATCGGAATTCAGCCTGAAAAGATCGACTGGGGCACGGCACTTACCCCGACCCTTGCCAGGGCCTTACCCGCCTTCATGGATACGGCCAGAAAGCACATAACAGACATTCTCAATACGCGATAGTGAATGATTTGGCAGGCAGTACAATCCCGTGTTGCCTGGAACCCCGTCTGAAAATACCCCTATCCCGGGCTGCGCTGATCAAGGCGCAACCCGGGGATGCATCGCACTAACAGATACGGGGCAGCTGCTCGCCAGTGAGCATGTCCACCAGGCGCCGGCCGCCGATGGCGGTTTCCAGAAACACCTTTCCCGGAAGATGGTCAGTCACCTCTCCGATAATGGCAGCATCTGTGCCGAAGGGATCGGCCTGGATGATTTCCAGGACCCTGCCGGCATCATGTTCCGGCACAATGGCAATCAGTTTGCCCTCATTGGCAATATACAGCGGATCAAATCCCAGCAGCTCACACATCCCCTTGACCTGCCCTTTTACAGGCAAAGCAGACTCAAAAAGGGTGATACCCACCCGGGAACCGGCCGCGATCTCGTTGAGGGTGGTGCCCAGCCCTCCCCGGGTGGGATCACGCAGCACATGAATCTCACAGCCTGCATCCAGAAGTGATTTCACCATGCCGTGTAACGGGGCGGAATCGGTTTTCAAATCTGATTCAAATGCCAGGCCCTCCCTGGCATTGAGAATCGCCATGCCGTGATCAGCTATGGTGCCGCTGATAATGATTTTGTCTTTTGGCAACGCCCTGGTTCCCGAGACATTCACCCCTTCCGGAATAATGCCGATCCCGGATGTGTTGATGAAAATTTTGTCTGCCTTGCCCCGGGGCACCACCTTGGTGTCCCCTGTGACAATTTTGACCCCTGCCTGGTCTGCGGCCCGGGCCATGGTTTTTAGAATTTTCTGCAGATCTTTTTTGGGCAGGCCCTCTTCAATGATCAGGCCCACACTGATGAACAGGGGCTGGGCCCCGCACATGGCAATATCATTCACTGTCCCGTTGACGGCCAGATCCCCGATATTGCCGCCGTTGAAAAAAATGGGGTCCACCACATAGGAATCGGTGGAAAACGCCAGGCGGCCTGCCGGCACCTCACATACGGCCCCGTCATCCTGCTGTGCCAGCTGGTCATTGTGAAACAGCGGCAGAATTATCTCAGAAAACAGGGCATGGGAAGCTTTGCCGCCGGCACCATGGTCCAGTGAAACAGTATCATCAGAAGTCATATTGTCTGTCCTTTTATGTGAAAGCTGTTAGTTGTTAGCTGTTAGTTGTTAGCTGTTAGCTGTTAGCTGTTAGTACGCAAGTATTCGCTTCCAGTAAATAGAATTTCCACTGCTGTTACCACCGGCCAACGCTTCATACTTTGTCGAGCCCGCCAGGGCATAAGTGTTTTTATATGAAAGCGGTCAGTACTCAGTCATCAGCTAAACGCTAACGGCTAAACACTAACAGCTAACAGCTAAACGCTAACAGCTGTATTTGTAATAGGCGGCGCAGGCCCCTTCGCTGGATACCATGCAGGGACCCACCGGGGTCATGGGGGTGCAGGTACGTTTGTACAGGGCGCAGGCATCCGGGGTTTTCAATCCCATGAGGATATCACCGCAGGCACATCCTCTGGGCTCGGAAACCGCAGGCAGGTCCAGGTTGAATCTGGCACCTGCATCAAATTTTTTGTAACCGGCATTCAGTTGCATGCCGCTGTCGGCAATAGTGCCGATGCCCCGCCAGACAGCATCACAAAGGGTGAACACCTGATGCATGACCGCCTTTGCCTTAGGATTTCCCTGGTCTGTAACCGCACGGGTATAGGCGTTTTCCAGAGCCGGCCTGCCTGTCTCATTCTGCAGCACCAGCATGCGGATGGCCTGTAAAATATCAACAGGCTCAAACCCGGCGATGACCGAAGGGATCTGGTAGGCTTCAACCACAGGCCGGTATGCATCTGTACCAGTGATCACGGACACATGGCCGGGAAGCATAAACCCGTCAATATCCACGCCCTCGGTTTCCATGAGGGCGGCCAGGGCCGGCGGGGTGAGTTTGTTGGCAGAATGGATGCAAAAATTGTCCAGATGCTGTGCTTCTGCCATGAGGATGCCTGCGGCAATGGTGGGGATGGTGGTTTCAAACCCCACCGCACAGAACACCACCTGTTTTTCGGGGTTCTGCTTTGCGATGGTCACGGCGTCAAACACAGAGTACACAATCCGCACATCCGCGCCTGCAGCTTTCTGCCCGGACAGGGTGGTGCCGGATCCCGGCACTTTCATCAGGTCCCCGAAGGTGGTGACAATCACATCGTCCAGCCGGGAAAATGCCACAAACGCATCAATATCCTTCTGAGCCGTGACACAGACAGGGCACCCCGGCCCGGACAACAGGGTGATGCTGTCCGGCAGCACACTTCTGATGCCATGGCGGAAAACAGCCATGGTATGGGTGCCGCACACCTCCATGAGGCGCAACGGTTTTTCACTCTCCTGGCAGATAGATGTTATCAAAGATTTTGCCAGATCTGCATCCCGGAATGCTTCCATATATGTCAGCCCCATGGGCCTGCTCCTTTTTTCTGTTGCAACATTTTTTTATATGAAAGTAGTGAGATATGAGGTTTGAGTAGTGAGAAAAAAATATCACATTAGCTTCTCTCAATACGCATAACTCACCCCTCATAACTTTCATAATTAGTTGTGACCGTCAGGGCATGGTCGTTATATGAAAGCTGTTAGCCGTTAGCTGTTAGCTGTTAGCCGTTAGCTGTTAGTACGCAATTATTCGCTCCCAGCAAACATAATTTTCCCTGCTGTTACCACCGGCTAAAGCTTTCAGTTTTGTTGTGTCGCCGGCACGGCATGGCCGTCATTGGTTTTGTCCCATTCCAGCCCCGGCCGCCACCACCTGGCCCAAAGAGATCCCGCCGTCACCTGTGGGTACCAGGGAATGGGAAAACACTGCCAGGCCTTTTTCTTCCAGGGCCTGGATCATATCTGTGAGAATCATATCATTGTGAAACACCCCGCCGGACAACACCACCTTGCCAAGCCCTGTTGTGCCGGCAATTTTTTTAGCTGCAGCAACAAAAGCAGCCACGATGGTCCGGTGAAACCGCCTGCTGATGACAGGTACCGGCACCTGCCCTACAATGTCTGTCACCATTTCCCGAAAACAGGGCATCATGTCAATGATATATTCAGGACCGTCTGCTGCATGGGACAGGGTCCGGTTCAGGCGGAATGCATAGGGATCAGCAGCTGTATCGCAGGCACCTTCACGGGCTTTTGCCTCCAGTTCCATGGCTGCCTGGCTTTCATGGGAAATAATATGCCGGATGCACAGCAAAGACGCGACAGCATCAAACAGACGGCCGCAGCTGGAGGTTTTCGGGCAGTTGATCTGCTTTTCCATCATCCGGCAGACAAATGCCAGTTTTTTTCTGTCCATCTGCCGGATATACGGCATGTCCAGGTCCTGAAAACTGCTGCCCATGGCGGTATACAAAACAGCGGCAGCCATGCGCCAGGGTTCGAGCACGGCAGCATCCCCCCCGGGCATGGGCACATAGCCCAGGTGGGCTTTGCGCTGAAAGGTTTCACAGGTGGCGGCAAGGATTTCTCCCCCCCAGATATGGCCGTCCGTGCCGTAGCCGGTGCCGTCCAGGGTAATGGCGATCACCGGCTCATCCAGGTTGTTTTCCGCCATGCAGGATACGGCATGGGCATGGTGGTGCTGCACCCCCACCAGGGAAATCCGGGCCTGGGCACCAATGCCGGTAACAGAACCATCTCCGGACCCGCCTGCCGCCACCTGATGCCTGTCAGCTGCATATTGTCCGGCAAATGTGGTACTCATATACCCCGGGTGCAGGTCATGGGCCACTATCTTCGGGGTGGTATCCAGAATTTTGGTAAAATGCCCAATGGTGTGGGTAAAAAATTCATATATTTTGTGGTTTTCCATATCACCAATGTGCTGGCTGACAAACGCCTGGTTTCCCCGGGTGAGGCAGATGGTGTTTTTCAGGCCTGCACCGCAGCCGAGAACAGGCGGCAAAGACCGGTGCAATGGCACGGGCAGCGGGGCATACCCCCGGGAGCGCCGGATGAACCGCGGTTTTTGTGCCTGTAACCGGACAATGGAATCATCGGCGCGAAAATAGATGTCCCGGTTGTGCAAAAGGAAATAATCTGCCATATGGGAAAAGGCATCCAGCGCATCCTGGTTGTCAACAGAAAGCGGCTCACCAGAACGGTTTCCCGAGGTCATCACGACAATATCCGGACCGGTATCCAACACCAGATAATGCAGCGGGGTATAGGGCAGCATGATGCCAAGACAGGTATTGCCGGGTGCCAGGGACGGCGACAGTGCTGCACCGGGATCCTGAAAATTTTTGTTTACCAGCACAATGGGCCGGTGATAGCTCTGGAGCAGTTTTTTTTCATCATCAGACACCTGCACATGGCCATGCAGCTTGTCAGCAGACCGGGCCATGAGGGCAAAAGGCTTGTGGGGCCTGTGCTTGTGCTGCCGCAGCAGACGAACTGTCTGGTCATTTGCCGCATCTGCAGCCAGGTGGAACCCGCCCAGGCCTTTGATGGCCAGGATATGGCCTTTTTTGAGCAGGGTGCCCGCCATGGCAGCGGCATTCTCAGGCCCTGCCACCTGCCGGCCCTGGTTGTCCGTTAAAAACACATGGGGTCCGCACACAGGACAGGCATTGGGCTGGGCATGGAAGCGGCGGTCTGAAGGATTTTCATATTCAACCCTGCAGTCCGGACACATGGGAAAATCCTTCATGGAGGTGCTGGGCCGGTCATAGGGAATATCGCTGATGATGGTGAACCTGGGCCCGCAATTGGTGCAGTTGATGAAGGGATACTTAAATCTTCGGTTTTCAGGATCACGCATTTCTGAAAGGCAGTCATCACACACACACACATCCGGCGAAATCAGGGTGGCTTTGGTGCTGGCGGAACGGCTGGGGATGATGTGAAAATCTGTATATCCGGACACAGGAATTCGGGAAACATCCATTTTGTCCACCCGGGCCAGAACAGGCGGGTTGTCAGTGATCTCCTGCACAAAATCATCCATGCTGCAGCAGGGGCCTTCCACCCGGGCCAGAACCCCGCCGGCGGTATTGGAAACCTCGCCTTTTATATGATGCTTTTGTGCCAGGGTGAACAAAAAAGGCCGGAAACCTACGCCCTGGACCACCCCGCTGATATCAAGCCGGCTGGCGATGCACCGGGTATTCATACATCTGCGGCAGAGGCCCCATCCCGGGCTCTGTCAGCCGCCAGCATACTGCGCATGTCCTCCAGGGTCTGAAGCGCGGCCTGTTCATCGAGTTTGCTGATGGCAAACCCGGCATGCACGATGACATAATCACCGATGCCCACATCATCTAAAATGAGCAGGCTGGCCTCTCTCACCACCCCGTCCACCTCTACTCTGGCAATGTTGTCCTGGATTTCAATTATTTTTGAGGGTACGGCCAAACACATATTTTCCATCCCTTTTATGCAATAAAAAACGGTATAGGCTGTTACTATACCTGGCACACCGGGATTGGGCAACACCTAATTTCATGTCAGCCTTATCACGCATACGAAATTTTATTTGCCGCCTTCTTCTATGGCTGTTCTCATCAGGCCTGATTTCCGCAATTTTAGTTCCACAGTTGTCCGGTACTTGAGGTTATTTTCCATAAGATGCATCATCTCCGTATCGATATTCACGGAATCCAGGTGATAAATGTCCACATCTTCACTGTTTTCCCCTTTCATGACAAAGGCATCATCTTCCCGGGGAGGCAGGTGTTTTGGGTGGGTCTTGTCCATATAGTCGGGTTCCGGGCCTTTCATTGCCCGGTCAAGGGTGTCGTTGAAATCAAGGTCAGCGGGCTGGTAGCCGATGGTGTCCATATTGGCAATATTACCGGCAATCAGGTTGTGCCGTTTGGCAGAAACATCCATTGCCTTTGCAATCATTTTTGATGTATATCCGAAAATCCGCGAATCTCCCATCTCTTCCTCTCACCCTTTTGCAGTTCAGGTTGCCGGTGCGCACCCATTCAATGCCCATGCCAATACAACCCCTTTGCACATTCATTATGCAAATCAGGTGCCAAAAATGTAATCTCATGCTGCCTGAACGGCAAATCATAAAGTCAATCATTTATGACAAGTACGCAATAATTTTACATTGTTTTTTTTATAAAACCACGAAGGACACGAAGAATGAACGTCTTCGTGTCCTTCGTGCGCTTCGTGGTAAAAAATCCGACAGCCCTGGAATAGATGAACTGACGGTTAGAATGAACCACCGGGGGGTACCACCCCTGATCCTGATGGTGCGCAATGTAAAAACAGACAGGGAAACAACTGCCCCCCGGCAGTTGTTGTCATGCTTTTGACATACTGTCCGTCAATCTGCCCGTCAGGATCTTGGTACCCTGCATTGCAGGTCCTGTCAAAACGTAATGATAAAGAGCAAATAGGCTGCGGGTTACCCCGTTAGATACTGTTCAGCCGGCCGTCAAAATAAACCGGCCGGCTGAGTACATGAAACAGACCTGAAAAAATTTCACATTTGTTTAGTCCTGGTATTTAAAAGACAACCTGAGATTGGTGCGGAACTGGGCAGGTTTGCCCTCTTCGATTTTCACATCCAGTTTCTGGACCTCTGCGATTCTCAGGTCCCGCAGAGAACCGGATGCCTTTGCAATGGCTTTGTTGGCTGCATCTTCCCAGGATGTGGTGCTGGATCCAACAAGATCGATGATTTTGTAGACACTCTCGCTCATGATACCCTCCTTTAAAAATAGATTGAAAAAAGTCACGCCTGAGAACACCAGATGAACGGCAGAAAACAGAAAAACAAACCCGTATCAAATTCAACACAATGTCTTGATTATATAAGAATCCGCCGGGATGTCAAAAACTTTTTCCAGATGCCGGCTGGTCCGGCAACTGTAAAGGCACGGGATCCTTTTTGAGAAACCGGTTTACATGGTCATAATAGTCATCAAACAAAGAGATGGTATTGTGGCCTGCGCCATGGATATGGACCATTTTTTTGGGACAGGTCAGGCTGTCAAACAGTTTTTGGGTGTTGTCAATGGGAATGACCTCATCGTCCCTGGATGCCAGTACCAGGGTCGAAGACCGTATCCGGGAGGAAAAATCAATGGTACGGTGCCGGTCCTGGAGTACCAGGTTCACCAGCCATGCAGGGTAATAGGCAGCTGCCACACCCTGGATGCTGTCAAATGGACAGGTGAGTATCAATCTGCCAAGGCCCCGCTCCAGGGCCAGGTGAGCGGCCATGGAAGAGCCCAGGCTCCGGCCCCAGGCTGCAGATGCTGCCGGGTCAAGGCCAAACCGGTCGGCCATGTGGTCATATATGACCAAAGCATCTGATTTGAGTCGGGTTTCAGTGGGAGTCCCGCTGCTCAGTCCATATCCCCTGTAGTTCACCAGAACCACGTTGGCAGACAATTTTGCCGCATACGGTTCCAGATTCGCGGACACCTCTTCAGCATTGCCCCCGAAATAAAACAGGGTGGGCAGGCGGGCCAGGTCTTTTTGTACAAACCAGCCGTGAAGCACCACATTGTTTTCCACCGGGATCTGGATTTCTTCGACATCCGGCATATTGGCAGTGATATATGACAGGCGGTCCGGTGAAACAGGCGCCGGAAAATACAGCAGTTTGCGTGAAAAAAAATAGAGCCCTGCCAGAAAAACCATGGCACCTGCCACCAGAATGAATACAATTCGCATTGCCGCCTCCTTTTCCCGCTTCTTATGCGCAATATATAAATACCCCAGGCAGCGCCGAATGAAAAGTAAAACCTGAACCTTCAGGATAATCTGATGGAGACACAGGAGCACGCTTTCCCAAGAACCCCCATGCCCTGACGGGCACAACAAAGAATGAAAGCGTTAGCCGATGGTAGCAGCAAGGAAAATTATGTTTACTGGAAGCGAATAATTGCGTACTAATAGCTAACGGCTAACAGCTAAAAGCTTTCATATAACCCGCCCCTGGTGGTGTCCTGTGACCGCCCCGAGATCTACGGGGGCCTGTTGCATAAGAACAATAAAGCGCAGCAATCCCGTCCTCTGTCTGAAAAACCATCCCGGCATATTTTACCAGGCCCCCTCCGGATCTGACGGTCCGTTCACAGGACACCACCAGGGGCTCCCCATAACATGTGTTGTGCTATGGCAAACATTCAGGCCCTGGCTGACCGGCTTGATTTCCGGCATCTTTTTTAGTAGAAAATGATTTTTGGTAAAGAATGAATGGACTAAAAATTCCAACGGGCCGGACCCGGGCAGTACAACGCCCCTGAACCGGCAGGTTTTTCAAAAAGGAGAGAAAAGGTGAGCTTCATATACCTGATCATTATTGCAGCTGTCGGCGGCATTGCCGTGGCTGTTCAGGGACAGCTGATGGGCAGCATTGACAAGCAGGTGGGGACCCTGGAAAGCGTCTTTGTTACCTACGGCGGCGGCGGGTTCCTCATCGGCATCATCATGATCCTGTTGCGGGGAGCCAATCTGTCAGGGCTTGTTCAGGTTCCCTGGTACACCCTTCTGGCCGGTCCCATGGGCCTGGTGCTCATCGCTGCCATCGGCTACAGCGTTCCCCGCCTGGGTCTGGTGCCGGCATTCACCATCCTGGTGGCGGCCCAGTTCATGGCAGCGGCCCTGATCGACCAGTTCGGCCTGTTCGGGGCCGAGATCAGACAGATCAGTCTCTCCCGGGTATCCGGCATGCTGGTGATGCTTGTGGGCATCTGGCTGGCCATGCGGTGAATAAGGAATACAGAACAAGGATACAATACAGAGCAACGGCAGACGGGAGAAAAAACTTTTTTGGTTATGCATCAGGCAGGGGCATCTTGTCCGAGATCGGGAATAAAAAATTGTGCACCATTTCAAAAAGCAGTTTCAGCGAATAGGGTTTGGGAATGACTGCGTCGAACAGGTGCTCATCCATCAGCCATGGGGTGCCGGACATGGCGATGACCGGTACACTGTCCCCTTTCAACACTCTGACCTTTTTCAGCACATCCTCCCCGGACATCCTGCCCATCACCATATCGGTTATCACCAGATGGTATTCTTTGGACTGTAGTTTTTCAACACCATTCTCACCGCTGTCCGCCGTATCGACCCGGTATCCTTGTCTGGACAATGCCATGGCCAGCATTCTCAAAATGGCTGTTTCATCATCGATGACAAGTATACTGGCAGGTGCTGACGCGGTTTCAGGCATTTTCTCAACTCCCAAATGTTTATTGGTCATACGGTTCCCGTTTTTCCAAACAACCTGTTACTACTATAATATATATTTGTATACAGAAAACAATAGAGCAACCCCTGAAAAATTACGGTATTAATTACGGAACAAATTATGCAAAAACCGGACCGAATAACACTACTTTTTTTTTTTGGGGGGGGGGGTGTGTTTTCGGTAAAGGATGAAATAACGGTTTTCATCCCAGATCCCCCCCTTTTTTTACCCGTTGGCTGG
>Ga0102943_1001852_pt1 | contig 12746 bp, 8 predicted proteins | sample SalPonC_black_MG_FD_78174 | JGI IMG/M metagenome (GOLD analysis project Ga0102943, IMG submission 78174) | Salt pond soil microbial communities from South San Francisco under conditions of wetland restoration - Salt Pond MetaG... | ecosystem: Environmental > Aquatic > Marine > Intertidal zone >...
AAGAAGAAGGTTTATTGTACAAACCTGAAAATTACGACCCCAATAAAAAATACCCGATGATTGTCTATTTTTACCGGTTACATTCGGATGACATTCACAGGCATTATGCACCAAGACCGAGCCGGTCAGTCATTAATCCAACATTTTACACCAGCAACGGATATTTTGTTTTTATGCCTAACATAAGATATAAAACTGGTTATCCCGGTGAAAGTGCATACAATTATGTGGTAAGCGGTACACTTGCTTTATTAAACGAACGCCCCTATTTGGATAAAGATGCCGTAGGAATACAAGGGCAAAGCTGGGGTGGTTACCAGGCCGGTTTTATAATAACCAAAACCGATTTGTTTTCTGCAGCATCAATTGGTGCTCCTGTTTCGAACATGACCAGTGCTTATGGTGGCATTAGATGGACGTCAGGTATGAGCCGAATGTTTCAATACGAACATTCGCAGAGTAGAATTGGCGGAACCTTATGGGAAAAACCACTGCATTACATTGAAAATTCACCAGTATTTTATGCACCCAAAATCAACACACCTGTACTCATTCGTCACAACGATGCTGATGGTGCGGTACCCTGGTACCAGGGAATTGAATATTTTGTAGCTTTACGCCGATTAAACAAGCCGGTTTGGATGTTAAACTATAACGGCCAACCACATAATGAAAGAAATAAAAGTCCGAATACCAAAGATTTAAGTATCCGGATGATGCAGTTCTTTAACCATTATTTAAAAGACAAACCAGCACCCGACTGGATGAAGTATGGTATTCCGGCTACCGAAAAAGGAAAAACTCTGGGATATTAAGTATACAAAAGGCGCTTTCGGGCGCCTTTTTTATTCATACCCTACGGCAGCATAACCTACCCAATGCCTGTTATGAGCCGGAGCCGTATGCCCCATATTCAGGTCATCCACTTTAAGCGCCAGGTGATTATTACTTGTTGAGTACCCGACAAAAGTACCATGCAAACCCTTTCCGTTTAAAACGTTGTCTAGCTTATAAGCTGTTAACAAACCGAAAGGAACCGAATAACGCCCACACCAGGTCCATTTATACTCCTTATAATTATCCTCTTGTACTGTATAATGTACAAAAGACTTTATTTTAGAAGGAGTTATTTGTCCCATCAAGCAATTATGGATAATTTCCAATTCAAAATCTTTAACCTTTTTTATACCAACACTATCAATGCCAAACGGAGCATAATTCTTACCACCCCAATCTTTATCACCATAATGCACGGCATCGGTTGAAATGACTATGGCTAAATCTTTTCCCCACTGCAACTCTTTTTCTTGCATCACTTTCTTTAATGCATTGGAAAAAGGGGAGGCTATTTGTTGCATTTTTTGGTAAGACATATATGGAACCAAAACAGGAACAATTTCAAGATCTGGAACATTCTTTTGTAAAAAAGGAATAATTGCTTCCAAAGAATGCTCTACCTGGTGCATCTTATCGTGAACAATAAATAAACTGTCGGATAACGAATGAATTATATCTTTTCGGATACCGGATACTTTTACTTTCCCGTATGGAGCATTCCAGGCATTAAAAGAATCAAATATAATTTTGTCTTCAAGATCATAATCTCTTGCTTTATGTGCAACACCAAAAAGAATTACCGTTTGGGCTTTTATGCCATTTAATATCCGGGGATATAAATCACCAACATACGCATAATCATCGTGGGGTGTAATGGCTACCCGCCATGTTTGCTCAAATGAATCAGCATAATTCATACGTGCAAGAATGCTATCCATTTGCCAATCATATTGGGCAAAGCCAACTGTATCCACTACTTGTCTGACATGTAAATCATCGTTCGTTTTATTTTGCTTACATCCCGTAAAGTAAAAAAATAGCAGAATGAACAATAGATGGAATATATTTTTCATTATTACGATTTTTTATTTTTTAATAAATCTCTTATTTCAGATAACAGCTCAACATCCTTTGGCGTTGGAACCGTTTTATTTTCCGGATCGTCAGCTTTCCTTCTAATGATATTAATTACTTTAACGATAAAAAAGATAACCACTGCAATAATCAGAAAATTGAGCAACACCTGTATAAAATTTCCATAGTTTACATTAATTGCCGGATTAATCAGATTCCCTGCAGCATCATACTCGGCCTCTTTCAAAACAAATTTCAGGGTAGCAAAATTGAATCTTCCGAGTAAATACCCAAACGGAGGCATTATTACATCTTCAACCAATGAAGTAATGATACGGCCAAAAGCAGTTCCAATAATAATACCTACAGCCATATCAATCATATTACCTCTTACGGCAAATTCCTTAAATTCCTGATATATCTTCATGTTGGTTAAATGTTAATGAAACGATGATTAAAAATAAAAAAAAGCCCATACGAATGAAAGTATGGACTCAATTTTATTTTAAAATAGATATTAACGCTAAAATAATCCGGAAATTTTACCGTCATCATCGATATCAATTTTTTCAGCTGATGGCGTTCCTGGCAACCCAGGCATTCGCATAATGGTTCCGGCAATAGGAACAATAAAACCAGCACCGGATGATAATTCAACTTCACGAATTTTTACCGTAAAATCTCTTGGTCTGCCTTTCTTTTTAGCGTCATCAGATAAAGATTTCTGGGTTTTGGCAATACAAACGGCCAGATTCCCAAAACCTAACTCGGTAATTTTATCCAGCTGCTTTTTAGCCTTAACTGTATACTCTACATTTTTTGCTCCATACATTTTGGTTGCAATGGCTTCAATTTTTTTCTCAAAGGGCCAGTCCAATTCATATAAAGGCCTGAAACAAGTTGGGCAGGCTTTGGTTGCATCAATTACTTTTTCGGCTAACTCAACCGCTCCTTCTCCTCCTTTTTCCCAGGCATCATTCACAGCTACGGGAGAGTCGAGTTTTTCGCAATGCTTTTTCAATAAGTCAATTTCAGCATCTGTATCTGAACTAAAACGATTAATGGCTACAACAGGCCTGAAGCCATAGTAACTCATATTTTCAATATGTTTATCCAGATTTTCAAAACCTTTTTCCAATGCTTCCAGGTTTTCTTTTTCCAAATCGGCTAATTTTGCCCCTCCATGATATTTTAATGCACGAATAGTTGCTACAACCACTACTGCATTGGGCATTAACTCACCTACCTGCGATTTAATATTAAAGAACTTTTCAGCACCCAGCTCACTGGCAAAACCAGCTTCAGTAACTACATAATCACTCAGCGACATTCCTAATTTTGTAGCAATCATTGTATTGGTTCCCTGTGCAATATTGGCAAAAGGACCACCATGAATAATCGCCGGATTCCCTTCTAATGTTTGAACTAAATTTGGTTTTATGGCATCTTTCATTAGTGCAGCCATGGCACCATGGGCATTTAAATCTTTAGCAAAAATTGCTTTTCCTTCATAAGTATAACCAACAAAAATATTTCCTAACCGCTCTTTTAAGTCTTTTAAGTTCTCTGCAACACATAATGTCGCCATCACCTCTGAAGCAGCAGTGATATGAAAACCAGATTCGCGAGGAACCCCTTGTTTAGGACCTCCTAAACCGATTACAATATCTCTCAACGAACGCTCGTTCATGTCAGTTACGCGTTTCCATTCAATGGTCCTTGGGTCGATACCTAAATTTCCTTCCTTGGCCTGTATATTGTTATCGATTAATGCAGACAGTAAATTATGAGCCTTTTCAACTGCAGCCAGGTCACCGGTAAAATGTAAGTTAATATCCTCCATGGGAATAACCTGTGAGTTTCCACCTCCGGTAGCTCCTCCTTTAATACCAAAAACAGGTCCTAAAGATGGTTCACGTAATACAACCGTGGTTTTCTTCCCTATTCGGTTTAAAGCCTGGGTAAGACCTATTGATGTAGTTGTTTTTCCTTCTCCGGCAGGTGTGGGGGTAATGGCCGTTACTAAAATCAAATTTGATTTTTTAACCTTCTCCTCATCAATAAATTTTAAGGGTAGTTTCGCTTTGTATTTTCCATACAGTTCCAGATCGTCTTCGGCAATACCAAGCTGTTTGGCAATTTCGGTAATGTGCTTGATTTTCGCTCCCTGAGCAATTTCAATGTCTGATTTCATAATGAGTGATATTTATTGTTAATTATGATTTTTAAAATTCTACTTTAAATTTAACAAATCTATAGGAATAAATGAATTGATTTGTTAATTTTTACTTATGGAACACTTAACAAATTATTTTGTTCAAGGACTTTCTATCAAAGACTGAAAATGAGCAGTATATTATTCAATCAACAAAAAAAATGATGAATTTATAAAATAGCAAATCTCCCTTCTCTAAAGCTTTTATTTATATCTTTTAGCCTAAGGCAGACAAACCATCAAATAATTGGATTATTTGTTCATTTATTAAGTAATAATATGCTTTGTCTGTTGCTTTTCTGTTGCTGATTTTTTTTCACCGCTAAGACGCTAAGGCTCAAAAGAGAAATTCCTGAAAATCATTATTATCCGATAAAAAATAAATAAAATCAAGGTTTTTGAATAAATGTAATTTTTTTATCGGAGAACAGTGACTAAAAATTGTTATTCGTTTATTATTTCCTACCGCCGCTGCTACCTGTCACCTGCAACTGCATCCTGTTGCCATATCCTGCAATCTGCCGCTGCCTCATGCTGTTTTCAATTATCTCTCGCCAAGACGCTAAGGCGCCAAGTTTTTTAAATATAAAATTCTAAAAATCTGTAAGGTTCTGCTCAACCTGTTATTCAATTAACCTGCCATGCGGCTGGCAAGCTGTATTTAGTGTAAAGGGTGGTCATCAACTAAGGTTCGTACCGCGATTCAGCAAAAATTTTTTGGTAATCATCATCCAGCATCAACTCTTTTAAAGAAATTTCGGAATGTCTTTCCATATAATGATGAACAATTTCACGACCCAGCCAAACCACAGCTCTTCCAGGCGATTGACGAGGAAACCCTGTAGTAAAAGGGGCAGGATTAATGTAGTTTGTAATGGTCATGTAATCGGTAGAAAAAAGTAATTTTTGCTCTACCAAATTATCCCACATGGGTTTTTCGTTTTTTTGGCACCACTTAAGCTGATTGGATGTAAAACCAAATTTTAACGAATCGCTGGTAAAAGGAAACATAGCATCCATAAAATAATGTATTTTCCCATGATAAATCATATTATTGACCAGATTATCGATAGAATCGTTATAGATAAACTCGGTCATTGCCCAGGCTTTCATTGCATCAGTAGGGATTTTCTCTGGAATCATATTCCGTTGTAAATATTTTGAAATTCCCAAACGATTATAAAACTCTACATCAGTACCCAGGTATTTATCGGTGCCGATGGCCAGAATACTGTCACCTATTACAATTGATTGATTAAACCCACCCTGAAAAGTATATACAGCAGGAACCAGTCTTTCCGGGAAATAATATTTGTAATATTTAAACGCTTGAGTCAAATCATGTTCAATAAAATCTACATCAGGAATTTTTTCCATGATCTTTTCATGCACCTGATACATGGTATAATCGGTAATAAATCCGGCTAAGTAGTCGGGGTATGCTTTACTATAAGGACTGCCAATATTAATTACATTCCGGCTGTAAAGCTCTAAAAATTCACCATATTCTTTAATTAAATCAGGTATCTGCTTCTCTAAATTGCTCGGATCCAATTCAAACAACTCTTTATCGAGGCGTTTTACTTCAATTTTCACATCCATATCATCAATATCCACATCAAATTTATTTTTCTCAGAGCATCCGGAAAATAATATCAGTAAAATAAAAACTGCTAAAATGGATCTTTTCATCATCATAAAAACGCTATTTTTTAATTTAATAATTTGTTAAAAAGGATTGATTTTTGATTACTATCCATAAAAATCATCTAAAATGATACGATTTTATATATTTTTGTAATAACATATAAAAAAACCTAAAAGTATGAAAAAGTATTTAATTTTAATCATATTCGTTTTAAGCTCCGTAGGAATTTTTGCCCAGGGGGTTAGATTCAGTGTATTTGCAGATCCTCAATTATCCTGGATGTCGCCTGATTTAAAAGATGTTAAAAGCCAGGGTTCAAAACTGGGAGTAAATATTGGATTAAATGTAGATAATTTTTTTGCTAAAAATTATGCTTTCATGACCGGTATTTCGATTGATAATACCGGGGGGAAACTTAAATATAATACAGCTGGGGGAAAAGAAATCAGTACAAATAGTTCTACAGACACTATTATCCCGGAGGGAAGTGTATTAAATTATAAGCTACAATACATCAATATTCCGCTGGGATTAAAGTTTAAGACCAATCAAATTGGGTACACTACTTTTTATACGCATTTAGGAATTAATGGAGGAATTAATATTAAAGCAACCGGCGAGGTGGATAATTTTGAATTGAATAATGAAAATATTAGTGATGAGGTAAAACTTTTCACCTTAGGCTATTTTATTGGTGCAGGCATTGAGTATTCCATTGCCGGAAGCACAGCCATTGTTGTTGGGATAACTTACACTAACGGGTTTATAGATATTACCCCCGATAGTAATAATAAAGTAACCTTAAGTAATTTTGCTCTTAGATTAGGAATATTATTTTAAAATAAAAGACCATGAAAATTGCCTTAGCCCAATTAGATTTTCACATTGGAAATTTCAAAAACAATACTTCGGCTATTATTGAAAAAATTAAAAATGCAAAAGAAAGAGACGTTGATTTAGTTATCTTTTCAGAGATGGCTATTTGTGGATATCCTCCCCAAGACTTACTTGAACACCGCTCGTTTATTGAAAAATGTGATGATGCTGTTGGTGAGATATCAGCATATTGTAGAGATATTGCCATAGTCATTGGCGGCCCTACCATTAATAATCATCAGCGAGGAAAAAGACTTTTTAATTCGGCACTTTTTATTGCCGATGGGGAGATTCAATTTGTACAAAATAAAACATTGCTTCCCACCTACGATATTTTTGATGAATATCGGTACTTTGAGCCCAATGACAAATTTAATATAGTAGAATACAAGGGCAAAAAGATAGCCCTGACTATCTGCGAAGATTTATGGGATGAGCAACCAACAAATAATCCTTTTGGAAAAAGCCAGCTTTACAGGGTATCTCCCATGGAAAAATTAATAGAATATAAGCCGGATTTTATTGTAAACATTGCTGCATCTCCATTTTCATATACTAAAATCTGGGGTAAAAGAAATATTTTTATCCGTAATGCAAAAAAATATAACCTCCCTGTTTTTAATGTGAACCAGGTAGGAGCCCAAACAGAACTAATATTTGACGGAGGATCGCTGGTTGTTAATCCTAACGGAACCATTGCCGATGAATTAAAGCTTTTTGAAGAAGATTTCAGGATATATGAATTGGAAGAAATAGAACAATGCACCAATAAACATTCAACCAATAAAGAGCCGAATGTTATTGCAAAAATCCATGATGCTTTAATTTTAGGTATTAAAGATTATTTCAGGAAATTAAATTTCAAAACAGCAACATTAGGGCTTTCGGGGGGCATAGACTCAGCTGTTTCGCTGGTTATTGCTGTTCGTGCTTTAGGAGCAGATAATATCCGTGTGCTATTACTCCCCTCAAAATTCTCATCCGAACATTCTATTATTGATGCTATAGAATTGGCAGAGAATCTGGATATACAATATGATATTATCAATATACAGCATATTGTCGATACTTTTGATGAATCGTTGGAAACTATATTTAAAGGACTAAAATCTGATGTTACCGAAGAAAATATTCAAGCCAGAGTAAGAGGTACCCTTTTAATGGCTCTTTCCAATAAGTTTGGAAATATTTTATTAAATACTTCCAATAAAAGCGAAGCCGCAGTAGGTTATGGAACTCTTTACGGAGATATGAACGGAGGTTTATCGGTACTGGGCGATGTTTATAAAACCGATGTTTATAAACTGGCTCGTTTTATTAACCGCAAAAAAGAAATAATTCCCGAAAATACCATTGTAAAATTCCCCTCTGCTGAGCTGCGTCCTGACCAAAAAGACAGCGACTCTCTACCCGACTATGATGTACTGGATAAAATTCTTTTCGAATATATTGAGTTACAAAAACCTTTAAAGGATATCTTAGAAAATGATTTTGAAAAAAACGTGGTAGAAAAAATCATAAAAATGGTTGACAGTAATGAATATAAGCGTTATCAGGCACCGCCAATATTACGTATCTCGTCGAAAGCTTTTGGTGCCGGACGAAGAATGCCTTTGGCAGCCAATTATGATAATATATAACTTATTCAATAATTAAACCCTTTTCGTTTTTTTTAATCATAGTAGAAAGGCTTATTACTCAAAAACGACCGATTTTGTTGAAAAAATTTTATAGTTTTATACTAAATATATACATTTGTATGTTTTGTAACATATCTTGTAAATAATGAATAAATTAATGAACGCCGAATGTCACAATATTATTGACAATCAAATGTCAGTTTTTAGTGTGCTTAGTAAAGATGAGAAAGAGCAACTTAAAAAAAACAGCACGTGTACTTACTATAAAAAAGGAGATATTATCTACAAAGAGGGAGACAAACCCAATGGTTTAATTTGCTTATCCAAAGGCAAAGTAAAGATTTTTAAAGAAGGTATAGGTGGAAGAGAGCAAATTGTACGCATGGCAAAACCGGTTGGATTTATTGGATACAGAGCATTATTTGCAGAACAGAATTACCTGGCATCAGCAGAAGCTATCGAGGACAGTGTAATTTGCACCATTGAAAAAGAAACCCTTTATAAAGTTTTACGTTCAAATTCTGATTTATCTTTCAACATTATCCGTTCGTTAGCCTCCGAATTAGGCTTTTCCAACAATCGAACAGTTACCCTTACCCAAAAACATATTCGTGGCCGATTAGCTGAATCTCTACTATTCTTAAAAGACACCTACGGATTTGAAGAAGATGGTTCTACAATAAAAGTTTATCTCTCACGCGAAGACATTGCGAACCTGTCTAACATGACTACATCTAATGCTATAAGAACACTTTCTACTTTTGCCAGTGAAAAAATTATTGCACTTGACGGCAGGAAAATAAAAGTTTTAGATCTTAAGACCTTAGAAAAAGTTAGCGAGCTAGGGTAATATCTTCTATCCTATTGCCTGTTTTTCCGTTGGATACTGGTGGTTGATGAAATGTATTATCTACAATCTGCATTTTATCCAATTGTCCGCTTACATACATTTTCTTAAATAAATGTATCTTCTCAGCATTCTCATAGTTTTGCAGATCGGTAAGTATCTGACTGGCGATAGTAAGTTTTACAGTATCGAGCGTAAAATTTTTCTTCTGTTTTAAATCAAAATATTTATCCCTGGCTTTATCGATACCCTGGTCTAATAAGGTAGTAACCATATCATGCGTATAATCGGCACTAATGGAATCATCTAACACCTGTTGGATATCCCGAACGATAGAATTATTTAACGATGATGAAGTATGATTTAATACGATAATGGTATTATTATCTTCAACAAACCGGAAAAAACTGGTTCTAAAGCCATTCCATCGTCCGTGGTGATAAACTACTTTTTTGTCATTACGCTCACGAATACGGAATCCAAATCCATAGTGAATATTATACCTCCCATATAGCTTAAAAGGGGTTATCGCTTCATTCATGGTCTCTTCAGAAACTAACTGGTTTTTATACAGCGCCTGATCCCATTTATATAAATCTGCGGTAGTAGAATAAATCCCTTTATCGCCTACTGCACCATCATTTACTGTTGGAGGGATCATGCGGTATCTTCGGCTACGGTAATAAAAACCGGAAAGATAATTTTTATCATTACTTTTAAAAGAACTACTGTGTACAAAAGAATTTTCCATTGCTAAAGGTTCAAAGATATTGTCCTCTAAAAAATCAGCAAACCGCTGACCTGAAACATTTTCAACAATCGTTGCCAATACAACATATCCGGTATTGGAATAATTAAATCGGCGTCCGGGAGTATAATACAACGAGAGTTTATGCTCAGCCATCATTTTCATAATATCATCATTGTAAGGAGGATTTTCACCCTTCCAATGATGCTCTACTAACCACATATAATTAGGTAATCCGGAAGTATGGTTCAGCAACATCCGTACGGTCATTCCCGGGTAAGGAAAATCAGGAATATATTTGGTTACTGAATCATCATAATGCAATTTATTGCTCTCTTTCAAAATCATTACAGCCATGGCTGTGAATTGCTTACTTACCGATGCCAGTTGAAAAATTGCATCTGATGATAAAGGCTCTCTTTTTCGTATATCGGCATACCCGAAAGACTGGTTGAAGATACAATTTCCTTTATATCCTACTAATATACTACCATTAAAATTAAATCGATCAACTTTTTGTTGTATTACAGAATCGAGAATTGCTGTTTTTTCATCGAAAAAAATTTTATCAATTTTATTACGCGCAGAGTGGTTAACGACCTCTTCTTTGTTAACGATGGCACCAAATAAATTAAGCCTTATGCCGGCTGTTATTACACCCACCACAAAGAATATCGATAAAAAAGCAAATATTTTAAGGTATCTATAGTCCATTTTATAACTCCTGAGAGTTTTTCAAAGCGCCAAAATAACACATTTTTCAGTGAGATTCAAAACCATAAAGCGATAAAAAGGCTTTTTTAAAGCGTTAGTATGATCTATACAACCAATAAAAACACAGTACAAACAACTAAAATACAACAGGTTACATAGTTATAAACACCTGGAATTCTAAATTACAATAAAAACAAAAAAATGTGGAAAAATTTAAAAGCATTATATTACTCTTGATAATATACCCTTTTAACTCTGGTAGAAACACTGGTAAATATTTCGTAAGGAATGGTTGATAACAGATTGGCCAAATCAATGACCGATTGTTCTTTGCCGAAAATAATTACTTCATCCCCTTCATGGATGTTACAATTAGTAATATCAACCATACACATATCCATGCAGATATTTCCCACAATAGGAGCAAAAAAGCCGTTAATAAAGAGTTTTCCGCAACCATTGCCCAATTGACGATTTAATCCATCGGCATATCCTACAGGAACAATGGCAATGGTCATATCATCCAATGCTTTTGCTTTACGGCTATAACCAATGGTTTCGTCTTTTTTTACCTGTTTCGTTTGAATTACGGTGCTTTTTAAAGTACTTACCGTAGCCAGTTGCTCCTGATTCGTTGCTGAAATTCCATAGAGTCCTATCCCCAATCGAACCATATCATACTGGGCCTCCGGAAAACGTTCTATCCCGGCCGAATTGGCAATATGCCTTATCACAGGATAATTTAAGGTTTTCATAATCTTTTTACTCAGTTTATCAAATAATTGAATCTGCTCTTTGGTAAAAGAATCATGAATATTTTCATCGCTGGCGGCCAGATGAGAAAATACCGATTTAATCTTAAGAAAATCTTTCGTTTTTATTTCATTGGTTAACTGAGCGATCTCCTCTTCTACGAATCCCAGTCGATGCATCCCGGTATCTAACTTAAGATGAACGGGAAAATTTCTCTTCCCTGCATTCTTTACAGCTTCAGCAAATTGGTAAAGCACCAGAAAATTATATATTTCGGGCTCCAACTGATGCTCAATCATCAAATCAAAACTATTTTGTTCGGGATTCATCACAACAATCGGCATTGTTATCCCTGCTTCGCGCAAAGCAACCCCTTCATCGGCAAAAGCCACCCCCAGGTAATCCACTCGCTGGTATTGCAAAATATTAGCTATTTCGAAAGTACCACTTCCATAGGATAAAGCTTTTACCATGGCCATAATTTTGGTCCCGGGATTAAGCTTCGAGCGGAAATAATTTAAATTATGCACCATGGCATTCAAATTAATTTCTAACACGGTACGATGCGATTTCTCTTCGAGTACCGAAGAAATTTTTTCAAAATAAAAATCTCTTGCTCCCTTTAACAGGATGGCTTCATCAGCAAAATCATTTTTGGTAAGATGATGTAGAAAATCCGAAGTAGTTTTAAAAAAACTCTTCTCGAGGGTAAATAAATCCCCCTGATTTGATAGAGCCTCTCCAATACCAATAAGCCTATTTACATGGTATTTTTTCAATAATTTAGAAACCTCCTGATATAACGCTCTCTCCTCTTTACCACTTTGTAAAATATCCGATAATATTACGGTTTTTGATGCATGCTGATTTTGCTGGCCTAGATAATTTAATGCTATACTCAGCGAATGTAGGTCTGAATTATAACTATCGTTAATCAGGGTGCAATTATTAATTCCGTTTTTCAACTCCAGCCTCATGGCCACTGAAGGTAATGTTTCAAATTTTTGTTGAAAATCTTCAGGTACAAATCCTGCTGCATAAAGAGTAGCCAGCACATGAATAGCATCTTCGACAGAAGCTGCATCGGTAAACGGAATAGTAATGTTATTTTTTTGATCTTTATATTGATATTCAATGAAGGTGGTATGCTCTTTCCGGCTCTTATTTAAAATTTTCAGGTTTGCTTCCGAATTTTCCGACCAAGTAAAAACATTTTTATCCGGGAAACGGGCTTCTATTTCCTGATGAATCAGGGAGTGATCTTTACAATATATTATTTGTTTACTGTGATTAAAAAGCTTTAGTTTTTCAACACACTTTTCCTGATAATCGTTAAAATTTTCCTGATGAGGTTCTCCAATATTGGTTATCAGACCGATATCAGGATAAATTAT
>Ga0102943_1001856_pt1 | contig 12724 bp, 9 predicted proteins | sample SalPonC_black_MG_FD_78174 | JGI IMG/M metagenome (GOLD analysis project Ga0102943, IMG submission 78174) | Salt pond soil microbial communities from South San Francisco under conditions of wetland restoration - Salt Pond MetaG... | ecosystem: Environmental > Aquatic > Marine > Intertidal zone >...
CCCATTGGGCTCCCTCTTTTTATTTGTTGTTTAGTTTTATTGCATTGTTTGAGGATTTGAGTCACGGCCTCCTGAGGCCGTCGGGTTCCCCCGAAGGGATGCCTTTGGCAGAACCCCATTGGGTTCCCTCTTTTTATTTGTTGTTTAGTTTTTTGCACTGTTTGAGGACTTGAGTCACGGCCTCCTGAGGCCGTCGGGTTCCCCCGAAGGAATGCCTTTGGCAGAACCCTTTGAACTCCGTCTTTTTCAAGATAAAGTTTTGTTCCGTTTTGCATGGTAGGTTATTGAACTTGCTTAAACTGACGGTTCTAATAATGCCGCGTTCGTCTAGGGGTTTAGGACGCCGCCCTTTCACGGCGGTAACACGGGTTCAAATCCCGTACGCGGTACTTTATAAAATTTCTGGTATCCAGAAATCTTATTTTGCATCTCATTTATTTATTTTTCTGGAACCTCCCTCCTTTTGAAAACCACCTTAAGTTTTTCAAATCTTACCTTTAAAAGATTCCGGGCAGCATCAATTGTAAGACTTTATCCCTGAGATTTTTTTCTTCCCGCCCGCCTTAGAAAATCACCAGTAGCAGCGTATTAAGTATGGAAATAACCAGTCCAAACAATACGGCCCAACCAAAACCGTCTATAGTGAATCCATCAATAAGTTTATCTGCAAGCATTAATATCCATGCATTAATCACAAGGGTAAAAAGGCCCAGTGTTAGAATATTAATAGGCAGAGTAAGCAGAATGATAAATGGGCGTATAAGCAGATTCAGAATGGCAAGCACCACCGCCACACCCAGTGCCGTCCAGTAGTTTTTAATTGAGACACCTTTAACAAGGTAAGAGCCTACAAATATTACAATGCTGTTTAGGATTAAAGTTTTTATCATCGAGTTGTAATTATGTTTCAGTTTCGCACATGTACGAATCTCAACTCAAAAAGTTATCAGCTATGACATGGACCCTGTACAACTCGTTTGATGAATTCACTCCCCGCAACCTTTACGATGTTCTTAAACTTCGTCAGGATATCTTCATCATCGAGCAGAACTGTATCTATGATGACATGGATGGCCTCGATGCTAAGTCAAGACACGTTCTGCTGCTGGATGCCGGTAACATTCTTGCAGGATACCTCAGAATTGTTCCGCCCGATATCAAGTTTGAGGAGTATTCACTGGGCCGAATTGCTGTCAAAAAAGATTATCGGGGACAAGGCCTTGGCAGAAAGATCGTGCAGAAGGGAATAGATACAGTTCGATCCTCTGAAGCACGCAGCATCAGAATTGAGGCACAAGCCCATCTAGAAGATTTTTACAAAGAAACAGGATTTATAACGGTATCAGGAATCTATAGTGTCGATGATATTCCGCATCTTCAGATGATACTCACTTTGTGAGATACATTTGCAGTAAAACCCCCGGATATATTTTATTATCCGGTTGTGACCACGATTGCGATCACGATAAGGAGAGCAATTTTAAATAGCAGGGATTTCCAGTTTTTCATTTTGTGTAGAGCAACTAAATTTGGTTAGATAAATTTAACGGTCTATATGTATAAAAAGATCTGACTAAGATCAAGTTATCCACAAAATTAAATTCATCATGTTGAACGTTAGTGATGGCAAAATTCTGCCTTCTATTAACAAGAGTGGCGAACGCTCGTTTTGTTACACTATTTATTAAAATATCTTAATACTAATTTCTGTCGAGTTTCTTTTTTTCCAGGCGTTTTGAATTCCCCACAACATTGAGTGAGCTCATAGCCATAGCAATTTCTGCAAGTACCGGATGCATCCAGCCAATCACAGACGCAGGTATCATAAGCACATTGTAAAAGAACGCCCAAAATAGGTTTTGGCGAATTTTCTTCATGGTAAGAGTACTCAATTTTATCGCCTTCAGAACAGCTTCTAAATCACCTTTAATCAGTATGATAGAACCAGCCTCAATAGCAATATCAGTGCCTGAGCCAAGAGCAATTCCCACGTCAGCCTGCGACAGTGCCGGCGCATCATTTATTCCATCCCCAACCATCGCAACAATCTCGCCCTGCTGCTGTATCTCCTTTATGACAGACACTTTTTCGTCGGGCTTCATTTGTGCCCTTACAGTTTCTATGCCAATCTCTCCGGCAATTGCCTCTGCGGCCTTCTGCTGATCACCCGTTACCATCACACATGTATAGCCCATCTGCTTCATTAACTCTATAGTTGATCCTGAGTCCTCCTTCAATGTGTCACGAAGCCCAATCAGAGATATCAACATGTTATCCACAACAACATAAATGACTGTCTTACCCTCATTCATCAGCTCATAGGCAAGTTGTTGTGCGTCGGCTGTAATCTTAATACTCAGCATGTCCAGCATAGAGGCGTTTCCGGCTGCTATTTCGTGTTCATTTACTTTCCCCTGTACACCCATACCGGTATGCGATTGAAAGTCACTCACCTCGAGGGGGGCATTCTCATCACCTGCGTATTCAACAATAGCTTTTCCAAGTGGGTGTTCCGAACGCGACTCAACTGCAGCAAGCATATTTAAATAGTTGCTGTGTTGATCACTTAATGATCTGACATCGGTTACCTCCGGCTCGCCTTTCGTGAGGGTACCGGTTTTATCAAACACAAATGTGGTCACATCCTGAAGCCGCTGTATGGCCTCTCCTTTCCTGATGAGGATTCCATTTTCAGCACCAAGGCCGGTACCTACCATCAAGGCAGTTGGCGTAGCCAGCCCAAGCGCACAGGGACAGGCAATCACCAACACAGCAAGCGATGCATAGAACGCCTGACTCACGACAGGAAGGTCAGTTATGACCCAGGGCAAAAACTGATCTCCGTACAAAAGTACCGGCTCAAAGAATGACGGGAAAGCCCACCATACGGCAAATGTAAGAACCGCAATGCATAAAATGACGGGTACAAAAACAGCCGTCACCTTGTCAGCGACATTTTGGACCGGAATTTTTGAACCCTGGGCCTCTTCTACCAAACGCACGACCTGATTCAGAAACGAGTCTTCACCAACTCTTTTTACCTGTACACGCACCGACCCTTCTTTGTTGATGGTTCCGCCGATGACTTCATCCCCTTCTCTTTTCACAGCCGGCAACGGCTCTCCCGTCACCATAGCTTCATTCACCGAACAAGATCCGTCAATTACATCACCGTCTGCCGGTATTTTTTCTCCCGGACGTATAATTACAGTGTCACCTTCTTTGAGTTCGGACACCTCAACTTTCACCTCACGACCATTTCGAATAACGTTTGCAAAATCAGCCTCGAGAGTAAGCAGTTTTGTAATTGCGTCGGAAGCACGTCCCCGTGCCTTGGTTTCTATGTAACGGCCCGTCAGGTGAAATGCCATAATCATTGCGGCAATACCTGAGAAACTGTAGACAATAACATCAGTCAAACCGAAATGATACGCCAACGACATCAATCCAGTTAAGAGAGAGGCACCTGTTCCCAGTGCTATAAGTACATCCATATTTGGAGACAAATTCTTAGCTGATTTCCATGCACCTGACAGAGTTTCCATCCCCGGATAAAAAATTACAGTTGCTGCACCGAGTGTCATTACGGCTTCCATCACTGTATGGCTCGTAAATGAATAGCCAAGAACCATATCCACAAACATCCAAACCATTAGCGGTATAGTGATGGCCCAGCTCAGGATCATTTTTTTTCGAGCGTTTCTGAATGTTTTCTCTTCACGCTCACGTTTCTCCTGTAGCCTGTTTTTTTTCTCTGAAACCTGCTCTTCCGCGCTGTATCCGGCTGACTCCACAGCTTTAATCAAATCCCTGACTGAGCCTTTCTCTGAATTCCAGGTAACAAATGCTTTTTCTACAGGCAGGCTAACGTTTACCGACTGCACCTCATCAACGTCCGATAACGCCTTCTCCACACTGTTGACGCAACCAGCACAGTGCATCCCGGATATTTCCAGGACAGTCTGGGACTCCTTTTCTGGCACGTGCAGCGTGTATCCGGCATCCTCCACTGCCGACGCCAGTTTGGCAGGGTCAGTTTTTTCTTCATTGTACGTTATAGTCGCGTTTTCGGCTGCTAAGTTGACAGCTGCATCATTGACGCCCTCTACCCTTTTTATAGCCTTCTCCACACTGCTCGAGCAGCCTGCACACATCATGCCCTCAACCTGAAATGTTTTCTTCATTTAATTTCCTTATAGAATTAAAACCGGGTTTAGTTTAGATTATTTGAATTCTTGAATAAACTGATCGAAAGCTTTGAAATACCCATCAGTCGATTGTTTTTATTCCGAAGGAATCCCTTTGGGGCCGGCCGATGGCTGTCCCTTGCCTGTCGGCCCGCACACACAGCGTGCAGACGGGCGATAAAGCAAAGCCTTCTGATCATACAAGATACTCACAGCTCAAGCCCAAGTTGTTACAATCGATTTGCCCAGATGTGTAAAATTTTTATATCAGAGCTGATCCAGGGGGATTCTCTCTCTGTCGGGCTGACCCAGGTATTCCGTCACCGTTATGCCGGTCACTGATTTGAACTGATTTGACAGATATTGAACGCTACTGTAGTTCAGCTTCCAAGCGATTTCACTCAGCGTGTACTTTTTAAACTCAAGCAGCTCTTTAACTCTCTCAATTTTAAGCTTGATAAAGAATTTTTCAATTGTGGTTCCTTTTTCTCGTGAGAATACCTGACTGAGATACGAATAGTTGTAGGGAAGTTTCCGGGTAAGAAATGAGGATATGTTTGAAGACCCGTCACCGGTCTCGATATATGACAAATAATCAATGAGAGCTGCCTGAACACTGGAAACGATCTCTTGATTTCTGTTTTCAGCGAGTTCGAATCCATTCTCTTCAAGTTTTGATGCCAGATTTTCAAGTTCAGAAGACCTGAGTTTTCTTGTAAATCTGATTTTGCCGATCTCCACGTCCCGCACCGGCAGCCGAAGATCATTTGCGGCCTTGGTTACTGATTCCACGCAACGCGGACATACCATATTTTTGACAACTTTTTCCATATCTGTCTTTACAACAAGATAGGGAAAAAGTGAGTTCTCTACACCGGCCTGAAATATCGGTTACCTGAAAAAATGCAGGCAATGGGAATATTTACTCTACCGTGACGCTTTTTGCGAGATTTCGCGGCTGATCGACATTACATTTACGGTTAACTGCAATGTAGTACGAGAGTAGCTGAAGCGGAATAACTGTCAGAAGTGGTGAGAAGCAATCCTCTGTCGATGGAATCTGAATTGAAAATTCAGACAACTCTTTTACATCACCATTTTCATCATTCATAATAGAAATAATGCGTCCTTTTCTCGCCTTTACCTCCTCAATATTCGACACCATCTTGTCATTGGTATGATCTGTAGCTGCAATCACGACAACAGGCATCATCTCGTCAATAAGTGCGATAGGCCCGTGCTTCATCTCAGCCGCAGGATAGCCTTCTGCGTGGATGTAAGATATCTCCTTGAGCTTAAGTGCGCCTTCGAGAGCAACAGGGAAATTATAAGTCCTGCCCAGATACAAGAAGTTTGGCGCATATGTAAACAGCTTGGCCATCTCCTGAATCATATCGTTGCTATCGTTCAGTATGTCTTCAACTTTTGCGGGGATTTTGTCAAGTTCACGAATCAGTTCCTTTGCCCGTTCTTCTGAAATAACGCCTTTATCCCGGCCTACACGGATAGCCATCATAGTAAGCACAACAACCTGTGCAGTAAAAGCTTTGGTTGATGCGACGCCTATTTCCGGACCTGCATGAGTAAATACACCTGCATCTGTTTCACGAGAGATTGTGGACCCAACTACGTTACAAATCCCCAGTACTTTTGCGCCCTTCTCTTTTGCTTCCCGAAGAGCCGCTAGTGTATCTGCGGTTTCCCCGCTCTGGGAAATAACCAACAGCACATCTCCCTTTCCGATGAGCGGATCCCTGTAACGGAATTCAGAAGCATACTCTACCTCAACCGGTGTCTTGGCCAGGTATTCGAACAGGTACTCACCTACCAGGCCGGAGTGCCAGCTGGTACCGCAGGCAGCTATCACAATTCGTTTAGCATTGACAAGGTCATCCATAACGTCGACTAACCCACCAAGCTGTATAGTTCCCTCATCAGGGTTGATGCGTCCTCTCATACAGTCAGCAATAGATCTTGGCTGCTCAAAAATCTCTTTAAGCATAAAGTGAGGGTATCCCGCCTTTTCAATTTCCTCGAGGCCCATCGCCAGCTCGTGTATATCTTTTGTGAGATGCACATCGTCGATTGTTTTAACCTCGTAGTCATCTTTTGTCACGATGGCCATCTCGCCGTCATCAAGGAAAATAACCTTGTTTGTATACTCCACAATTGGAGATGCATCTGATGCAATAAACATCTCTCCGTCTCCTATGCCAAGCAGAAGGGGCGAACCCTTTCGGGCTACATAAAGCTTTTCGGGCTCGTTCATATTGGCAATAGCGAGACCATATGTGCCCACTATTTGCTTTAATGCAAGCTGGATCGCATGCTCAAAATCTACATCAGACGTCGTATAAATCTCTTCCAGAAGCTGCGCTACTATTTCTGTGTCTGTTTCACTTTTGAATGTGCGACCGCGTTCGATCAGTTTCTTCCTCAGCGATGTGTAATTTTCAATGATCCCGTTATGTACAACAGCGATATTCCCCGACTCACTAAGGTGCGGGTGTGAATTCACATCGTTTGGCTCTCCGTGAGTGGCCCAACGGGTATGTCCAATGCCTATATTCCCAATCGCATTGTTCTTTTTGAGCATATTCTCAAGATTCACAACTTTTCCTTTTCCTTTGTGAACCTGCATCTCCCCATTCATAAGGGCAACACCTGCTGAATCGTACCCTCTGTATTCAAGACGTTTTAAGCCCTTAACAAGAATATCTCCGGCATTTTTGTCGCCAACATAACCTACTATTCCACACATACACTACCTTTTCTTTGATCGTTTTATTGTCTTCGATGATTTTTAACTAATTTAGAGATCTGTAAACCGATATAAAATTATTTCTTTCTATAGATATGGCTCAAATCATCGCTTTTTTCGAGGATAGTTCTCTTAAAAACTTCTTTCCTCTTACATTAACCCGCCCAATATACGACCTTCGGGTGGGAATTTTAACACTTGCCGAAAAATGGTTATCGGCAGTGGGCAGCCGAAATGAAGCATGCGGTATACAGCGCGATAATCTAAAAGAACTTTTTGCCGAACCACCACTTCTTGAAACGGACGATAGTTGCTACTGGATAAATCCAAGAGTGTTTCCTGACAAGAATCTCGTTAGCCGAATTAAAAAACTATCTGTCAATTCTGTATTGACAGATGGCAACATTATGATCGCGGCCCATCTTTCGGCCGATATTCATAACGGATGGCTTACGAATGGAATGAATGCATCAGATTTGAATGAATCGATTTACACGAAATCCTTTAAGATACTGGATGATATCTGGCAGATTTTTCAGTTTAACGGTGAAGAAATCAGCCAAGACCTGGACCGCATCAAACACAAAGAAAAGGTAGATACATCAAGCTATAAACACTCTGTTTTAGTCGATAATCACCCGATTTATATTCATGAAGAGGCTATAATAGAACCCGGTGCTGTTCTCTATGCCGAGGATGGTCCGATCTATATTGGAAAAGGTGCGCGCGTAATGGCTAATGCAGTAGTCCGGGGAACAGCTGCAATTTGTGATAATTCTGTTGTGAAAATGGGTGCGAAAATTTACAAAGACACAACTATAGGTCCGGTTTGTAAGGTTGGCGGCGAAGTATCGAACGTCGTTTTTCACTCCTACAGTAACAAGGCTCACGACGGCTACGCGGGAAACTCAGTGTTTGGTCAGTGGTGTAATCTCGGAGCCGACACAAACACATCAAACCTGAAAAACAATTACAGCACCGTTCGATTCAGAAACTGGGAATCCGGCGAGGAGGTAGATACAGGACAGCAGTTTATTGGCACAATCATGGGAGATCACTCTAAAACAGGCATCAACGCCATGCTCAACACGGGAACTCTTTGCGGTGTGTGCTGCAATCTTTTCTCTGATGGATATCCTCCTAAATATGTACCCTCCTTCAGCTGGGTAAGCGGAAAGGACGTTGTACCCTATCACTTTGAAAAAGCTATTGATGCCATGCAAAAAATGATGGAGCGCCGTGACGTTGAGCTTACTGAAGCCTATAAAGAACTTATGCACTCTATTTTCAAATCTACTTTATAGAGCATAGAGAATGAGCATGAAAAACTATTTGCACATAATACGATACAAATAGTATTAGTTTTAATTGTTTTTGATTGCATGTCACTCCATTTTTTGTTTATTAAAAGGAGGGATATTTGTTCGGATCCTGCCGATTTTATTCAAAATCACAGGTTTCCCCGGTAACCACACAGGACATATCCTCATTATAGTTTGAGTTTAACATCACATCTAAACCTGAGGGAAAATGAAAGTAAAAGACTTATTGGAGAAGAAAGGAACTGAAATATATTCAGTCGGCCCGGACGAATCTGTACTGGAAGCAATATCAAAAATGGCTGAATTGAATATTGGCGCTCTTGTTGTGATGGAGAATGATACCCTCGTTGGCATCATTTCCGAACGAGACTACAGGAACAAAATAATTTTAAAAGGCCGCACATCAAAAGATACGCAGGTATCTCAAATAATGGTTGATAAGGTAATTTGCGTTGAACCCACAGATAATATCAATCTCTGTATGCAGTTAATGACGAATAAGAAAATCCGGCACCTCCCTGTCCTCCAAAACGATTCTCTCGTTGGTGTCATTTCTATCGGAGATGTAGTCAAAGCTGTGATTGAAAGCCAGAGAAACGAAATTGACTCTCTTCGGAATTACATCGCAACCGGCGGCGGATACCCGGCATAATTAAATGGTACTCATTCATTTAAGGATATTTTTTATTTTCTTTTGTAGCTGAGTTTATTTTTCTTTCATGTAATACAATTGAACACTTAATTACATGGGAGAAAGTTATGGAAAATTCACTACGCACCGTTGGTAACTATCTTTACGCGCTGCCCTTTGCCGTATTTGGGCTTCTTCACTTTATGAGTGCAAGCAGCATGGCAGGTATGGTTCCGCTTCCCGGGGGTGTTTTCTGGGTATATTTTACCGGAATAGCCCTGATTGCTGCAGCTGTAAGTTTCTTAATTGGTAAAAAAGTGAAACTCGCTGGCACTCTGCTTGGCATTATGCTCATTATCTTTGTGCTTTCAATTCACCTTCCGGGCGCCATTGGTGCAGATAGTCCTCAAGCGATGCAAATGTCAATGTCATCACTGCTGAAAGACCTGGCACTGGCCGGTGCTGCATTTTTTATTGCAGGCTCGCATACCGAAGCAACAACCTGATAACCATTCGATAACCCGTTTTAAACATTAGCCGGCAGCTGGCGATCGTCAGCTGCCGGCTTTTTTGTTATAGCGGCAGATTATCATGCTTTTTCTTGGGTACTGAATCTACCTTGTTCTGGCAGAGCTCAAATGCCCCAATTAGTTTTTCACGCGTTTCGTGAGGGAATATCACATCATCAATAAATCCTCTTTCAGCTGCTTTGTAAGGATGTGCGAACTCCTTACTGTACTGGTCTTCCAGCTCTTTCTGTTTTTCCTCAGGATTATCTGCTCTGGCTATCTCTTTCCTGAAAATAATTTCTACGGCACCTTTTGTTCCCATTACCGCAATTTCAGCGGAAGGCCAGGCTACATTGTAATCAGCTCGAATATGCTTACTGTTCATTACGTCGTAAGCGCCGCCATAAGCCTTTCGGGTAATAACGGTCATTTTAGGCACTGTTGCTTCACAAAACGCATAGAGAAGCTTTGCACCGTGTTTAATGATACCACCCCACTCCTGGTCGGTTCCCGGCAGAAATCCCGGCACGTCTTCAAACACGACCAGGGGAATGTTGAACGCATCACAAAAACGAACGAACCGGGCTCCCTTTACAGATGCATCGATGTCGAGAACGCCTGCAAGAGACAAAGGCTGATTCGCAACAATACCTACTGACCGGCCATCAAGACGGGCAAATCCAACCACAATATTATCAGCATAATGTTCATGAACCTCGTAAAATGATCCGTTGTCCATTACGCCATCAATGACGTCTTTGATATCGTATGGTTTGTTTGGATTATCGGGGACGATCTCGTCGAGTTTTTCCGCTTTTGCTTTATCGGGTTTTGCTGACGGCTGATGGGGAGCTTTTTCCTCACAGTTTTGAGGCAGATAACTCATCAGGCTGCGAATATCGTGGAGACATGCTGCATCATTATCTGAAGCAAAATGTGCCACTCCTGATTTCGTGCCATGAGCAGAAGCACCGCCTAGATCTTCCGATGTTACCTCCTCATGCGTTACCGTTTTCACGACGTTAGGTCCCGTCACAAACATATAGCTTGTATCGCGAACCATGTAAACAAAATCAGTAAGCGCCGGACTGTATACCGCGCCGCCTGCACAGGGGCCCATCACGGCTGAAATCTGCGGCACCACACCTGATGCCATGGAGTTACGCCAAAACACCTCTGCGTATCCTCCAAGTGAGCTCACACCTTCCTGGATTCGCGCACCGCCCGAATCATTCAAGCCGATAATGGGTACACCATTTTTAAGTGCAAGATCCATCACCTTACAGATCTTTTCGGCATGCGTTTCTGAAAGTGAGCCTCCAAATACGGTAAAATCCTGGCTGAATACATAAACGGGCCGCCCTTCAATTTTTCCATACCCGGTAACCACGCCATCACCCGGAATCTGTTTTTTGTCCAATCCAAAGGCTTTGCTTCGGTGTTGAACAAATGCGTCTATTTCCTGAAAGGAATCACTGTCCAGCAAAATGTCAATACGTTCGCGGGCCGTAAGTTTCCCTTTATCGTGCTGTTTTTCAATTCGTGCTTTACCTCCGCCAAGCTTGGCAGATTCCCGCATTTTCTTTAGCCGCTCAATTTTGTCTTGTTTACTCATTCGATGTCTGTTTTATGATTTATATTCATCAAAATATATCTGTAGTCTGTCCGTGAAATCCACTGCTTCTTCATCATACATATCTATCAGATTTCTTGCAAAAATCTCTTTTTCTATAAACCGGCTGGCCTGCTTCCAGTTGTCTAGCTGGTTGAGGTCGATGAGTGCCTCTTCGTACGCTTTTTCAGATCCGCTGAAGATGTGCGATGTAAACCTGTCTTCATCATCCTTCAGCCAGCCGATCAAATGTTCTGCAGAGTCCACATCTGTATCCTTCACAGTAAGATCAATTAAAGGCTCATCTTCATCATACGAATCTTTAATGGTAGCAGATGCCCCCTCCTCATCACCGGTTTCTTCATCCAACTCAGCGAATTCTGAATATTCAGGTATATCGTCATCTTTAACATGATCCTCATCGCCTAAAAAAGCCTGCCAGATCGGGCTATCTTCATCATTGTTGTCGTCTGATTCTCTATCCGGTCCCAACCCTGTAATTACCTGTTCTTCACTATCAACCGCTGACGTCTCCGGGGCGTCCACCACCAATTTTTCAGTATCATCGGCCTCATTTGTCGAATCAGGTTCTTCATCGGTATCTTCCTCTTCCTCGGATGTAAATCGATCCGCAAACCGGTCATCAGTTTCTTCCTCAACCTCTGACTGATCATCAAACCCCTCATCAAAACGACTGTATAAAGGCTCGTCCCCATCCTGCTCATCAATATCTACTTCTTCAGCTTCCGCTTCATCCTGCTGTCTATCCACAAGGCCATCAGGTTCTTCCTCGTTAAATTCCGGCTGATACGTTTCGGTTTGATAGGAACTGAGTAATGAATCATCATTTTCTTCATTATCATCATCTTGATCGGGATTGCTTTCGCCAGTATTATCGGATTCAACCAAATCGTTTCCTTCGGCAGGTACTGTGTCTGAATCAACCTTTTGTTTTGGCTCGCTGCCAGTTTTCTCTGCTGAATCTGCAGTAGAGCTATCCTGATAACGTTCCGAATCTTTTGGTGTGGGTTTATTGACATCTGTTTTTGGACCTGATGCTGAGTTATCCCGGCTTCCGGAATCAGGTTCATTTTCCTGCTGAACATCGAAGAGGGAAACCTGGTCATCTTCATACCCTTCTTCATTGAGCAAATCAGGTGAGCTGAGTGTTTCTATAAATTCAATTTTATTTAATGAACCGTTCAGCAGATCAAACCGTCTTGAAATACGATCCATGTTCCGATCACGAAAGAAAATCCGGAACAACTCGGTATCAACTTTTGGCCCTGCCAGAATAAATAAAGGCTGTAGTAATTGTGCCCAGTTGAGGGAGTTGTAATTTGCGGTGATACGTTCATCAACCTTCATCACAATCCGGCGGGCGTTTCCGATCTCTATTTCGTTAATATCTTTGCGGATCATGTATTTATATACCGCCTGCGCGAGGTGTGAATTCACGGTAACAGTAGAGATCTGTTTTTCGACCTCTTGCATTGTTAACTTTTTTTGGGGGCCAAATATGATCTCTGGGATCGCTTTGCGGGGCTGCAGAATCATTTCCATAACATCTGCAATCGCGGTCTCGAAGACGGTCGTTGCAAATGAAGCCGGCATGCGCACCTCTGCTACTATTGCTTCAATAAACTGCTCCCACGCCTGCTCTACTTCTCTGGCAGACATATCAGCCCACTCTGAATGCGGC
>Ga0102943_1001857_pt1 | contig 12723 bp, 9 predicted proteins | sample SalPonC_black_MG_FD_78174 | JGI IMG/M metagenome (GOLD analysis project Ga0102943, IMG submission 78174) | Salt pond soil microbial communities from South San Francisco under conditions of wetland restoration - Salt Pond MetaG... | ecosystem: Environmental > Aquatic > Marine > Intertidal zone >...
AAATAAGAGGGTTCCATTAAACTATTCCAGTCGCCGGCCGGTGCATCCACAAAATCCCAGTCTCCTATATATTTTGCTCGATCCGCAAATGCGAGTTTCGCAGCTTCTAAATAGTTATGCATCCATTCGGGCGTCATCAGTCCGTTTTCAAAGTCATTTTCCGGCGAGTCCGTCTGTTCAAGAATTCCCAATATCTGCATGATGGCAATATGTCCTGATGAAGGAGGCGGAAAACCACAGATGTTATACGTTTTCCAGTCGTTACAAAGAGCACGTGTTCCAAAATCCTGAGCCGGATAGTTACTGATATCTGCAACGGTCATATTTCCGGGACGTTGATGTGATCGGATTTCTTCTACGATATCATCAGCTACGGCACCCTGATAAAAAGCACTCACGCCTTCTTCGGTTACATTTCTCAGAATTTGAGCAAGTGCCGGATTTTGGAGATTGTATCCAACAGGATGAGGATCTCCATTTTCATCGTAGTAGAACTGAGCAGCTATATCATCCTCACGGAATGATTCATCTCCATCCAGCAATTCGTGGAGCCTGGGACTTACATTAAAACCGTTTTCAGCAAGTGTTATTGCCGGCTCAAAAAGTTCACCCCAAGATAATACTCCATGTTGTTCGTGCGCCTGTTTCAGCATGGCTATGGTTCCGGGCACTCCTACAGACTTCCCGCTTCTTACTGCATCCCTGAAAGGCATTGTCTCTCCATTTTCATCCAGGAAATGATTCTCATCTGCAGCAGCAGGTGCCGATTCACGGCCGTTGTAAGCATGGACCTGTTCTCCATCCCAATTGAGCAGAAAAGCTCCGCCTCCGATTCCGCTCGATTGAGGCTCAACAAGCGTCAGAACCATCTGTACAGCAATAGCAGCATCAACGGCAGATCCTCCGGCCTGGATAATCTGATAACCGGCATCCGTTGCAAGCGGATTTGCAGCGGCAACGGCAAACTCATTGGTAACCCACCCCGGCTTTTCAGTATACCCGGTACTCATTTCGGGCTGTTCCGGAATGGAATAAGAAACCTGGCTATCGTCTACAGATTCACATCCGGAGATCAGTATAAAAGAGAAGATTAAAAATGAAGATATGACAGATAGAGGCCGTAAAGACTTGAGCATGTGACGGTAGGTTTGAGTTTATCCGGGTTTATAAATTTTATTTGATCACCTCAAATATGACATTTCAAAACTCTATAAACAAACCGCAATCCAATCTCCCAGAGAATTTTAAACGTTTTTACGGTTAAGCGGGAAAGAAGAGTAAGTAAAACTCATGACACACCGTATAGTTGTGCCATGAGTTAAAAAAGGTTTATGGCCAGGCTGACCACGGTATTCTGGATAGCATGAGAATCAAACCAAGACCGTAATAGATAATTACGGTTCGAAATCTTCGGGCATCATCTCCCGGTTTTTTGGCTTTTATGTAGCCTACCGATACAAGCACAATGGCAATCAGCATCGTCAATGGATGTTCCAATATGTAGAGCCGGCTAAGTGATTCTGACATTGCTTCACCTGAAAAATTGGACAAGCCAACAGGAGAAATCACATAAAGTACCAAACCTATCAATAGCTGAAGATGTGTGGCAATAAATCCAATGAGGGTAACTTTTCTCACCTTATCGGTAAAGGATTTTTTACCAACAAACTGAATGATCACATATATAATTGAGAAGACAAGAGCAGCCAACAGCAAATAGGCCAAATAAGAGTGTAAATGTTTTAATCCGGTGTACATTTCAAATGGGATTGAGTTTGAGCTTCAGTATTGTTGTAATGAGCAAGCCAATCTATGTTCCCGGTAAAATGCTTAATTGATGAATAGTAAACCGGAAAGCAAAGTTAGATGAATATCTTGCTTCCAAATTCGATTTACAAACAAAATATCCAAAATCCTCCTATACAATACGATTCGGATTGCTGTAATCCGGAACTTCTCCCCTGTACCTGAATATTCGTTTAATCCACTTCACCATCGTTTCAGATTGGTTTTTAATATACCACTGATCTGCTGCTCTCCTCGCTCCAAGACCGTAACTTGGATAGGGATGAATGGTGTCAGCAAAGTCGCGAAGAGAAACCCCATTTTTCATAGCCAGAGCATATTGTGAAATCATTTCGCCGGCATGCGCCCCCACAACCGATGCTCCCAGAATTTTACCGCTCCACTTTTTCGCATAAATTTTGATCAATCCGGTTGTATTTCCATCGGTAATCGCTCGATCAATTTTACTGAATGGGAAACGATACGTTTCGAAAGATACGCCATGATTATTCAAATCTGCTTCAGTCGCCCCAACATGCCCCAGCTCCGGGTCGGTGAAAGTCACCCATGGCAGATGTTTCTCATCAATACTCATTGGTACTTTGAGTAAAGCCTTGGTAACAGCTGTTTTTGCCGTATGCTCACTCATGTGTGAAAAATGAAACTGACCGGTTACGTCACCCGCCGCATAAATATGACGTTGATTCGTCCTGCCCGATTTATTAACCTCAATACCTTTTTTCGAGTAATTTACACCGGCTGCTTCTAAGTTTAGTCCTCCCGCATTTGGCCTTCTACCTGTTGCTGCCAGCAGAGATTCACTTGTTACCAGTCGAGACTCGCCATTATTTGTGAACGATATCCGTACACTGTCACCGGCTGATTCTATCTTTTCTATGGCTGAGTTCAATTCAAACTTAACGCCTTCTTCTTTCAAAGATTCCTTTAAAATTTCAGTCAGCTCCGGATCATCGTTAGCCAGAATGCGATCGGCCATATCCAAAACGGTAACATCCAGTCCGAGGCGAACAAAACTTTGGGCCATTTCACAACCAATCGGACCTGCACCAATTATACTTATCGATTTTGGAATATTATCTATCTGAAAAAGTGATTCATTTGTAAGATAGTCCACACTGTCTAAACCGGGTATGGGTGGTACAAAAGGAGTAGAACCTGTACAGATAAAAAAGTATTTGGATGTCACACTTCTCTCTGTACCATCGGGAAGTTGAATCATCAGCGTGTGACTATCGGAAAATGAGGCTTTCCCGATAACCACTTCGATCCCCATCTCTTCAAATATTTCGGGTCGATCGGCATCTTCATAAATTTCATTTCGAACTTCGTCTACATGTTTCATCACCCTGGAAAGGTCAACATCGTTGATTGAAAGATCTATACCATACTTATTGCTCTCTTTGGCCTTGTGAATTACTGAAGCCGCTTTAATCAAAGTTTTACTGGGTACGCAACCATTCCACGTACAGTCTCCGCCAAGCCTATCTTTTTCGATCATCATCGTTTTTGCGCCAAAATTAGCCGCAATTCCAGAAGCCGTAAGTCCGGCTGCCCCACCGCCAATTACAACCGCATCGTACTCATATTTCATCTGCTTCCTCTACTTCTTTAATTTTATATTTCACCTTCCTTAATGTAGACCATCCTCCATATACAAGCATTCCTACCACAACACCGTATACCCATAGCGGTACATTTTCTCCGGCAATAATTAAATAAAGATAGGCCGATACAAAAAAGAAGGAAGCGCTGAGTACAGGCACCACAATGGACTGTTGCAGTCTGTAATTACGAACAAGCCAAGCTATGGAAAGAGTAAAAAACGGAATGGCACCAACATAAATAGCCCCAAAAATTATTGGATTCACCCCATAGGCGTCCCCTAAACTCATAAACCAAACCTGAAAATCATTGATCCATTCCATATTTAATAATTTAATTAATTTACTGTCTTACAATAGGATATCTACTAAAAAAAGACGGCTTTATCCTTTTTTGTTTCCCTACCAATATTCTTGCTACATTAACGTTTACAAGTTGAAACAATTAATCAAACATTTCGTTTGATCAATCCATTATTTTGAGTGTATATTCAAATACACACTACACAATTGTCTCGATTGGAAAAAAAACGCATTTACATATCGCTCTTTTTCAGCCTTGTACTGTTAACAGGGACTGCACTGTCTTCTGTTCACATTCACAATGACAGTACCACTGAATCTGAAACAGTTCATCAAATTGTTGAAGATGATTTCCAGTGTGTAATCTGTGGTTCTGTGTTTAAATACAGCCCGCATACTGAAGTTGTATCTGAAGTTTTCATCAGTCCAACAACAATCAGATACGTTCAGCCTACCCTTTCTTACGACTCTTCCGAACTTCCCTCTTTCAACGGCAGAGCTCCGCCTGCATCAGCCTAATCAGCTACTTACAGATTTACAATTAATTTATCTCGATTACAGATTTCTTCGATAGTTCTGTTGAAATCTATCTTTTATCCCATACAACACTAAAAACGTATACCTATGAAAAGCAAAATTTTACTTTTAATTTTTACTCTATCAGCTCTTCTTGTATTAACATCATGCGACAACCCTGCGTCGTCAGATGACGAAGATGACCATGCAACACCCTTTGGCGTAGCACTTATATTGAATGGCGTTGAAATTGCTGTTCAGGAAAATGGTGAAGTATCCTACCATGAAGGCGACCATATTGAACTTGAAGTTGGAGAAGAAACCAACCTTGTTACGGTACGATGGATCGCAGAAGATGGCGATCGCTTTGTCCCCGAGACTGAGGAAGGATACTCATTGAATTGGATCATTGCCAATGGAGATGTTGTCGAAGTTGAACAGCACGAGGAAGACGGTGCGTGGGCATTTCACCTGGTTGGTCTTAGCGCCGGTGAGAGTGATGTTCAGTTCGAGCTATTTCACAACGACCACGCCGACTTTACATCTTCAGCGTTTGAAGTACATGTTGAACAGGCTGTAAGCGGCATGGAAGTTCGTGATGCAACAGGAAATGCTGTTATATCAGTTGATGAGACAGGAAATATCACCGGGTCAGTAAGTGTAAATGAAAACGAAACAACTGAAGAACTTTCTGCTGTGTTTTTCGATGACGAGGGATCAGAAATTGATCTAACCGATGGATATGAGCTTGAATGGCATATTGAATCCGGCTCAGAGTTTGTTACAATAGACAGATCAGCTGAAAATCCGTTTGCCTTTACGTTAACGGGAATTGCCCAGGGCCAAGCAACCATGCATTTTGAATTGATAAAAGAGCATGGCGACCACGAGGGCGAAGGTGATGAACATGGAATCGCTGCTTATGAGTCTCCAGACATTACAATAACTGTAAATTAAATCTCTAAACAACAGGGTCGCTTTGAACAGCGGCCCGTTTTATTTTATATAATATGCAACAATACCTTTTAGGTATATCTCTGTTTTTGATCATACTAATTATGCCGGGCACTATACTTGCTCAGCTTCAGGGGGAAATACGTAACGCATCCACTGACGAACCGGTTTCTTTTGCTTACGTACACCTTGAAGAAATAAACCGTTCTACCACGACTGATCGAAACGGAACTTTTCGCTTCCAGAACGTTCCTGCAGGTACGTATATAATATCTGTGCATAGAATCGGTTTCAAAACATATACCCGTGAAATCGAATATGACGGAACAGATTCGAATTTACTTGATATTCGAATGCAGCCACAAAATATAAGTGGTGAAGAAATAACAGTTACTGGATCTCGGCAGCAGACCGGAGGTGCACGTCTAGAACATGCATCAACAAAAATAATTGGGGAAGAACTGCGCCGAAATCTTGGCAGTACGCTTTCTGAGACACTCACAAACCAGGCAGGTTTTAGCGAGCGATCATCGGGCCCGGCACCCGGCAGGCCTGTAATTCGCGGTTTGGGTGATGAAAGAGTGCTTATTCTGCGGGATGGGGAGCGAACCGGAGACGTCTCAGCTCAATCTGCCGATCACGGTGTAAGTATTGACCCAATGGGAGCTGAAGAGATTGAAGTAGCCCGCGGTCCCGCTGCACTTGCATATGGCGCAAATGCCATCGGTGGGGTAATCAACGTGGTTAAAAATCAGATACCAAATACGGTTCCCAACAATTTTACCGGCTCGGCATCGCTCAACGGGAAATCGGTAAATAGCGAGGCGTCTGCTGCTGTTGATCTGATTGTGCCCTTTAAGAACTGGGCTGCAACGCTCGACTTAAACGGAAGAACCGGACAAGACTTCTCTACTCCTGGAGCATCCATTGAAAACTCCTATCTGAAAAATACACACAACACTGCCGGACTCAGTTACGTGGGCAATAATGGATATCTCGGCGGATCTTTCTCAACTTATCTTTCCGATTATGGCATTCCTCCGGATCCAAATGGCGGTCACCCAAACGGTGTAGATATCGAAATGCGAAAATATCAGGCTGATTTCCGCGGTGAGCGTATTCTCGACCACCCGTTTTTCAGAACAGTTGAAGCACGTTACTCTTTTGTGAATTACAATCACGTTGAACTTGAATCAAACGGTAATTTAGGAACGGAGTTTGGTAAACTGACCACCAACGTCTCCGTCAGTTCAAACACAAAAGGCTGGACAATCTTTGATGAAGGCTCGATGGGACTTTGGGGCGAAATGCAGGATTACGCCGTTCGAGGTGCTGATACGCCCGATTCCGATCTCTATAGCGCCGCGGCCTACATCATACAGGAAGGAGATGCAGGAAATCTTCATTTTGAAATCGGAGCACGTCTTGAATCCATTCATTCACGACCGGAAGAAGAGCGCGTCTCACAAAGAATCGGGCAAATTGAAAATCGATCTTTTCTTGGACTCGCGTCCTCAGCCTCCCTCATTTACGAACTATCGAGCAGAGTATTTGCAGGTACCACCGTAATGCACTCATTCCGTGCGCCAACACTTGAGGAACTCTATTCTGAAGGCCCACACTTGGCCGCATATAGCTTTGAAATCGGAAATCCTCAGCTTGACCCTGAACGTGGACTTGGTACGGAATTATTCCTGCGATATAGATCATCAAGAATAAACGCAGAAGTTGTCGGCTATCGAAATAAGTTTCAAAACTACCTGTTCCCGCGTGATACCGGCGAGCAGAGTGTTTCTGATCCCGCCCTGAATAACTATCAGTTCATCGGAACTGAGGCTGAATTTTTTGGTTTTGAGCTTTCAGCGAATCTACAGCTGCATCAACGGCTTACTGTTGGAGGAAATCTGTCTTATACTCGAGCTGAGCGAACCGTGAGTGAAGAAGAGCAGCAGGTTACGGGATTTAGCGGTGATACACGCCCATTGCCAATGATCCCGCCACTGCAAGGCTCCTTTTTTGTGAAATACAGCCAAGGCAATTTCACAGCTACAACCCGCATGGTATTGGCTGATAAACAAACCCGGCTTTCTGAATTCGAAACGAGAACCGACGGCTACCGTCTTTTAAATGCATCACTGCAATACAGAATAGATCAAACGAATTTGCTTCACACTATCTCGCTTTCAGGCAAAAACCTGCTGAATACAACATATCGGAACCATCTCTCCCGAATCAAAGAAGTATTTCCTGAACCGGGTCGGAATATCTCTCTTCTGTATCGACTCTACTTTTGAGTTGGATGCTGTTAGATAAATAAGATTTCAGGCGGTCTCAAAATTCTTCAATTTCAGATCGTCGAGATGCTTCTATTTGCAGCCTGCGGATCTCCTTATTTTTATCACTGTAGGAGATCCATAAAAACAGTATCAGGTTTGTAACCTTTCTCAGCACGCTTGATACCAGCAGCATACCGGCAACAGCAGCCGTTGCCATATTCAGCATTTTAGAAAGCTCAATACCGACCCACATAAATACCAAATCACGGCTGGGTATAAATGGAATACGATTTACCACAATCACGATCGCCAGAAAAGTAAACCAGATCGTAATGGGTGTATTCGGAATTACCACCGCCCACTGTACAATTAATAATCCATGATGGATTAAAAATCGAAGTAAATATATTCCAAATATTTTAATCGACTTTTTAAAAGGAAGTGAAAAAAGATATTTCCTGAACTGAATGCCAAGAACGGTAAATACTACAGTGATGACTATACCCAGAATTACATAAACGACGTTCACATCATCAATCATCTCCTCCAGATTGATAGTACCCGTAAAAACTAAAATTCCGACTAGTGAGAATGCAACAAGATTTGACGTCAAAGCCGAAAGTATATTATTGTCTCTTATACTCTTCAGTATCTCCTTATCCTTTTTGTCCAAATATTTTCTCCCCCATACAAACAGGTAAAACTCACCGGAGTACCCCATCACTTCATCATTGTAGACCTTTTTCGTGATAAACCCCTTAAATGATTCCCATTTTCCGATGTCCCAAACCTGTCCATAGATGAATACCTCTGCAATTGGCAGAGAGATATATAAAACAGCAAAGATGATATAAAAAAGAGGATGTGTAGGCAGAGAATTCAATACTTCTTTCCAACCAATATCATAGAGTTGATAAAGTATGATACCTACTATGAATAGAATCACCCCTCTGCGAAGGTATTTCTTCATCAATTCCGCCCGGGGACTCTTAGAAAACTCTTTCCAGCTTTTTTTGATTGATTCTGTATTAATGGCAGTCGTTTTTTAATCTTGAGAATGGCCTAAGGTAGCAATCATTTGATGTGAATTAAAAGTTCATTCTACAGCAGATCTAAATTACATTTGCTTTCGAAACTTTTATGGCTAAAAATGATTTAACAAGTTGAAATTAATAGTTTAACAACCTTTTCATTAATTTGACGTTACGCTTGAGAGGCTTAATTAACATTTTGGCTATTATTGGATTCAAAAATATCATCATGCACAACTCATTTAGGCTATCAGCTCTAATTCTGGTATTTATTATATGGTTCCCTTTAACAGGTACTTCTCAGATATCCAACCCGGATGATGAGTTAAGCAGTTTAGAGTCCGATATGATTTTGGCTCAGACATTGGAAGGAAGTCATTTTAATGAATTCTGGAACTATCAGTTTTATTTCAATAACGGGATGAAAGTACATATCACGTTTTCAGCGGCCAACTTCGGGAGCTTGAAGGATCCGGTAACCGGTGTTCGTATATCCGTTTTAAATCATGATGGCGAACTCTACCAGCTATCAAGAGAGTACCCTCTTCCACGCCTAATTCAGAACAAAGAAAACTATCTTTTTCAACTGCGGGATGATCGGGACCTCTACTTTGAAGGTAAACTGCCCGAACGCCACAGGGTCGTTATTAAAACATCAAAAGATGGAGTAGAATACGATATTGATCTTCGCTTAAACAACATTCAGAAAGGTTTTAAACTGGGGAGTGGCAAGTATCAAATTGGCGGAGAACAAGTGGGCATTGTAACCCACATACCTTACGCCGAAGCAAGCGGCCATGTAACCATTAATGGAAACCGGAAACGAGTGGACGGTACAGCTTACATGGACCACACCTGGCAAAATGAGACCACAACGCGTTTAATGCATAGTGGTTACAGAGTGATTGTTCACAACGACAGTAACAATTGGGATTTGCTCTATGTAATGTTACCTAACGAAAGCAGTGATAACAATACAATCGGGCATAGAGTTATCAACTCGGATGGCAAATTGCAGTCTGCATCTGTAGAAAACATGGAGGTTGTTGCCAGTCAAAGTGCTTTTGGTTCAAAAATACCCAGAATTATTGATATGAATCTGAGTGACGACAGTTCCATCCGTATATCCCGCACAGAGGATGAAGAACGATTTACCGTTTTGGGTGAACTGAGCTGGATTGCAAGACGTGCAGCACGAACATTTTTAGGGGGAGAAGTTATAGATTACCGGGGCGAGGCTACACTCATGCAATCCGGTGTACGCCCAAAACATGGTGAGTACAACTTCTTTGTTGTGGATTGATCCTTATCGTTTAGGGCAATGAATTTTCTGGTTGAAATCTATCTTACCCAATCGCCAGACCGGGAATAAATATCCGGCTATACAAGTCTTTACCAGTTTAAAAAAGAAAAGCTCCGGAAGTTTCAGTTCCGGAGCTCTATGCTTTAGGTTCAGCATAAATAGGAGTGACTAGTTGACTAACCAGAGATAAGATTAGTTCTTATGCTGTTACCTACAAGAGAAACGACTATCCCCTTTGTTACATTTTTTTTTAAAAAAGTTCAGAATCATCATATTGGAATCGTTTGAAAAGATTTTTTACGATTCAATTCCTTCTGATATCGTACCTTCAATCAAATCCGGAATACAAAACCTGAACTATGAAATATATCTACACACTCCTTTTTGCTCTTCTCTTCTCACCCGCCCTATTTGCCCAGATGCCGAACGCACCCGATCGAACCGAGGGTGACGGACCATTTGATCGCCTCATTATCCGCGGAGCTACGATGATAGATGGTACCGGTTCCCCGGCTGTTGGCCCTGTTGATATCGTAATTGAAGGCAATCGTATCACGCGCATCCAAAATGTGGGATATCCCGGAGTGCCAATCAATGAAAACCGCCGACCACAAGCCGAAGATGGGGATCACGAAATTGATGCTGAAGGCATGTATGTTCTGCCCGGTTTTGTAGATATGCACGCACACATTGGCGGTAATGCACAGGGAACCGTTCCGGAGTATGTATTTAAACTATGGCTTGCCCACGGGATTACAGGTATTCGTGAACCGGGCTCCTTTAACGGAGCAGATTGGACGTTGCAGCATGCCGAGCGCAGTCGCAACAATGAAATTACGGCTCCGCGTATTTACCCTTATTTCGGATTTGGAATGGGAAGTTCAGATGGAATCAACTCACCCGATGAAGCACGCGACTGGGTTCAGTCAATTCACGATCAGGGTGCAGAAGGAATAAAATTCTTCGGAGCTCATCCTGAGATTTTTGAAGCTGCTCTCGATGAAGCCAATAAACTTGGACTCGGCTCCATGGCTCATCATGCACAAACCCGTGTGGTCTACAACAATGCACTGGATACTGCAGAAATGGGCCTCAAAGGCCTCACTCACTGGTATGGCCTGCCGGAAGCACTTTTTACGGATCAAGTGATTCAGGACTACCCGCTGGATTACAACTACAGTAACGAACAGCATCGATTTGAAAATGCAGGTAAACTTTGGGAACAAGCCGCTGAACCGGGAAGTGAAAAATGGAATGAAGTCATGAACCGCATGCTCGAACGGGGACTGGATCTCAACCCAACCTTTACGATCTACGAAGCGAGTCGCGACCTGATGAAAGAGCGCCGGGCCGAATGGCATGAAAAATACACCCTTCCCTCCTTATGGAAATTCTATCAGCCCGATCGAAGAGCCCATGGGTCCTATTGGTTCGATTGGGGAACCGAGCAAGAAGTAGCATGGAAAAACAACTACCGGCTCTGGATGCAGTTTGTAAACGAGTATAAAAATCGAGGCGGTAGCGTGACTTTGGGATCTGATGCCGGTTACATCTTTAAACTTTATGGTTTTGCCTACATACGGGAAATGGAGCTGATGCGGGAAGCCGGTTTCCATCCGCTTGAAATTTTCCGGTCCGCCTCGCTGCAAGCTGCCAGAGTACTAGGCAATGATGATCAGCTTGGCACAATTGAAGTGGGTAAAATAGCTGATTTGGTAATTGTGGATGAAAATCCTCAACAGAATATTAAAGTGCTTTATGGAACAGGAGCTATTCGTGTGGATGATAATAATGAGCTGAAACGTGTAGGCGGTGTAAAATATACGATCAAGGATGGAATAGTCTACGATGCCAAAAAACTTCTGGAAGATGTAGCCCGTATGGTAGCGGGAAAAAAGGATGAGGAAGATTTCAAAATTACTCAGCCGGGATTAGACTGGTAAAAGTTGTACTATTTCAGATCTGATTTGAATCTTTTTAGGAGATTTTTGGTATTACATTTGTGTGTCAACCCGAAATAAAAACAACCAGGTGCTACTCATGAAAACTAAACTGCTTACTACTTTTATTATTCTATCACTTAGCGTTATGCTTTCCACAGCACAAGCTCAGGATACGTCAGCAAACAGATCTTTCGGTATTGGAGCTCAGATAACAAATCCTGCAGGCATTGCGCTTAAAGGCTGGATTTCAGATAATGCGGCCATTGCTTCAGTCATTAGCTTTAACATCTCTGAAAACACTTCCTCTTTCTATCTTCAGGGAGATTATCTTATGCACAAGAGATATGACACTCCGGGTTGGGATGTAGGCTTCTTGAGCTACTACTATGGCGTAGGTGGACGTTATCTTTGGCGGGATGCAGGTTTTGATGATAACTTTTTCGGTATTCGCTTGCCGGGTGGGTTAAACTTCACCTTTACTGATGTCCCCTTCGACTTCTATGTAGAGATGGCACCCGTTTTTGATGTCACACCCAATTTTAACTTTGGGTTTACCGGTGGGATCGGTTTTCGATATTTCCTGAATTGAACAGCTAACATGAGTCCGGGATAAGAATTTGGAAAAGTATCCTCAATCGAGCTTAAATAATTTAAACCTCAAATCCCTCTCTAATATTTAGAGAGGGAAATAGGGTGAGTCTGAAGAAAAAAACTAAATTATTTGAGCGGTAGTCGAAGCAAGCTACCATTTTTGGATATCCTCACTTCTCATGTTATCAATTTCAATGAAGATATGTTGAATTCACGTTCAATATGCTATTTGTTCTCAATCACTGCAAAATTATAAACGCAACTGGCAAAAATATAAAAGATGTCCCTGACTCTCCCCGGTTTTTCCGATATTAAATCAGCTCACCAACGTATACAATCCTACGCACATAAAACCCCTGTTCTAACGTCGTCTTTTTTTAATGAAAAAACGGGCGCTTC
>Ga0102943_1001859_pt1 | contig 12720 bp, 8 predicted proteins | sample SalPonC_black_MG_FD_78174 | JGI IMG/M metagenome (GOLD analysis project Ga0102943, IMG submission 78174) | Salt pond soil microbial communities from South San Francisco under conditions of wetland restoration - Salt Pond MetaG... | ecosystem: Environmental > Aquatic > Marine > Intertidal zone >...
AGAGGTTTTAAAATTTGTAATTGACCAATTTGGAAAGAAAATAGCTTTTGCATCAAGCCTTGGTGCTGAAGACCAGGTTATTACCGATTTGCTCAGTACGATTGATAAACAAGTAACCATTTTTACATTAGATACCGGAAGACTTTTCCCTGAAACCTATGATTTAATTGAAAAAACATGTAATCATTACGATATAAAGCTAAAGGTTTATTTTCCCGATTATAAAAAAGTAGAAGAGATGGTAGCCGAAAAGGGGATTAACCTTTTTTACAAAAGTGTAGAAAACAGGGAAAGATGTTGTTTTTTACGGAAAAAAGAACCTTTAAAAAGAGCTTTTCAAGGGCTGGATGCATGGATTTGTGGTTTGCGCAGAGAACAGTCTGTGACCCGGATAAATAATAAAGTGGTTGAATGGGACGAACAAAACGGCCTGTTTAAAATCAACCCGTTGATTGAGTGGTCTGAAAAGGACGTTTGGGATTATATTAAAAAACACAACGTTCCTTATAATGAACTACATGATAAAGGTTTTCCAAGTATTGGCTGTCAACCATGTACACGGGCTGTAAAACCCGGTGAAGATGTTCGCGCCGGAAGATGGTGGTGGGAAGAACCCGAGAAAAAAGAGTGCGGACTACACAACCGGCCTGAAAAACAGTAAATTACCATTAAACTTTTCCAATAGGAAGCATTTTTTTTATTAATGATAAAAGGATGATACATGGATCATATTGTTTATCTGGATACTAAAGCAAAAGAGTTAGAACAGTTAACCACTGGCACAAAAACAATGATTATCAGGGGTGCAATGGGACGAAAGCTGCCTTATGGAAAAGTTTTTGCCAATGATGTATTATATTTTATTGAGAACAAAGGCAACGGATTGGTTAAAGCAAAAGCAATTGTGGCCGAGGTGTTTACTTCGGATAAACTTACCAGAGAAGAATCAGTTCAACTGGTAGAGAAAAATCAGGAAAAACTGTTGTTAAACGAAAATATGTTCAAACGATTTGCCGGAAAAAGATACCTGACCCTCATTACAGTTAAAGACGTTCAACATCTTAATCCCTTTAAAATTAATCGTTCGGCTTATAGTAATATGGACGATTGGTTGCCCGTTGAAAAAATTGATACGGTTCGAAGATAAATTTTTACTTTTCTCTTTGATCTCTTTTCGGATGATTTCTAATCGTATAAAAGCATTAATGTCTTTTTAAAATCATCCGATCGTTAAAAGATTGATAAAATTATTTTGCTTTCTACCCTCAAAATATATTGTTTTTAAAAAGGATTCATTAACTTTAATTTTAGAATAACGTAAATAATAGAAATACAGGTGTTGCATTAAAATTAATCTCGTGAGTCGCCGTTCGCTTTTTATTAATGTTTTTTTTGATATAGTTGCTCTATTTGTTTCCCTTGGTTTTATTTTATGGATAAAACCCGGAGACTCTTCTTCTTATTTTCCCAAATATAATCTTCCACTTGCTGTTTTTGTGTTTTTGTGGGTATTTATTTCTTTGATTGCCAAAAAATATTCAGCCCCTGAACGTTTAAAACTAAGCCGTGCATTTTTACATATTATCATTACGAATATATTTATTACCGGCATTATTACTATTTTAATGTTTCTTTTCCAGGCGCAAAATTATTCCCGGTTAATTGTTTTTGGAACGATAGGAGTCGCAGCTATAATTGAACTCTTTTTTGTATTTTGCGATTATTATATTTGTAATACCAGGATTGGAAAAGACACCTCAAAAGTTTTTGAAAATTACCAGCGAATTGTAGGAAGAGAGAATGGATACCCCAGGGCAGAACCTTTTCCTCCGGAGATAACACTCGAACCCGTTCCTGAAAATATTAAAGAAACCATTGTTGAAGAATCAGACGAAGAGGTATTTCAATTTTTAGCAAAAAATATTGATCTGAATATACCCAACTATTCATTACTGGCCACAACAACCCGCTTTAATGTCGATAAACTGCCTGAAAAAACGTATCTAAAATTAGTCAATCTAAAACGAATTAATGATATACGCTTTATCAATAAGTTTTTCGAATCGGTCAATCGGAAACTCATTGAAGGAGGGTTTTTTATTGGATGTGTAGAAACTAAAAATCAGCGTAAACGTCGAATTTTGCGAAAGTATCCACCCCTGTTAAATCGTATCTATTATTTGCTGGATTTTATTTTAAAGCGTGTGTTTCCGAAATTTAACATAACCAAGCGCATCTATTTTTTTTTAACACGCGGAAACAACCGGGTGATATCCAAGGCTGAAACTTTTGGGCGACTGTATTCCTGTGGATTTAAGATTATAAACGAAAAAAACATTAACGGCTGGCTCTATTTTGTTGCCCTGAAAACACGAAATCCCTATTATGATATGGAGCCAACCTACGGACCATTAGTAAAATTGAGCCGTATTGGCAAAAACGGTAAAATAATTTCGGTCTATAAATTTCGTACCATGCATCCTTATGCTGAATATTTGCAGGAGTATGTTTTTGAAAAATCAAGTCTCGAAAAAGGGGGTAAATTTAAAGATGATTTCCGGGTAACAACCATTGGCAAGTTTTTTCGTAAATTCTGGATCGACGAACTGCCTATGCTTATTAATTTCTTTCGTGGTGATTTAAAAATTGTTGGTGTCCGGCCGTTAAGTAAACATTATTTTGGTTTATACTCCCGGGAGTTGCAGGAAAAAAGAGTAAAAACAAAACCAGGTCTTATTCCTCCTTTTTATGTTGATTTGCCCAAAACATTAGATGAAATTCAAGCTTCCGAGTTAAGGTATCTTAATGCCTACGAAAAGAATCCGTTGTTAACCGATTGGAAATATTTTTGGCGGGCCGTGGGGAATATTTTGTTTAGAAATGCCCGAAGCGCATAAGTGTTTTAGTGATTTAAAGTGAAAGATTAATTAAAATGAAGAAAGTTGTATTTATCTTTTTGGTGATGATTTCATATTCTGGCTTAGCACAGGAGGTGTATTACCATATTAACAACCAATCCGTTTACGAGTTTCTCGATGAGTTTGCTGCGCTTGGGGTCATTGATATAAATACAACGGTAAAACCTTACTCGCGTCATTTTATTGCACAAAAATTAGAAACTATCCGCGAAAGCGATTATCCGCTGAATAAAAGACAGCAGGCCGAACTGGATTTTTATTTTAAAGATTTTAATAAAGAACGAAAAAGGGATAAAGATTTCGATAAGCGATTTGATATATTATATTACAAAGACTCCTTATTTTCTTTTTCTGTTAATGCTATTTTGGGAGCTGAATATTTCATGAACGACAGCAGTAACTTTTACCATCGGTGGAATGGTGCACAAGCACATGCATATGTGGGCGATCATTTTGGGTTTTATGCCAGCTTGCGCGATAATCACGAAAGCGAGTTTTTAGTAAACGAAGATTATCTGACCCGTCGTATGGGTGCTAATTATAAATATGTTGATGGTGGCGGTGATTATAGCGAAATGCGTGGAGGGTTAACATACAGCTGGGATTGGGGTAGTTTTGGCGTGGTAAAAGATCATTTTCAGTGGGGTAACAACTACCATGGAGCCAATATCTTTTCCGGAAGGACCCCTTCTTTTGCTCACCTTAAATTGCAGCTTAAACCGGCCAAATGGTTCGAGTTTAACTGGGTGCACGGGTGGCTGGTGTCGGAAGTAATAGACAGTGCTTCTTCTCTGACATTTACCAATGCCTATGGTACCGACCGCCGGGATATGATGTTTGATAAATACCTGGCAGCGAATCTCTTTACCTTTAAACCGTTTGAAAAATTTTATGTTTCTGCCGGTAATTCGGTTATTTACAGCGCCAACGGGGCAAAGCTCCAGTATCTAATTCCCGTGATGTTTTATAAATCGGTAGATCATACTTATAATGCTACCGATAAATCGGGACGTAATGTAGGACAAAACTCACAAATGTTTTTTGATATCAGTTCGAGAAATATTAAAAAAGTACACCTTTCCGCTACCTTATTTATTGATGAATTATCTACCACCCGCTTTTTTAACGATACGGTATGGAATTTCTGGAGCATAAAAACCAGCCTGCGAATAGCCGATTTGATTCCTAATACTTTTATTACGGCTGAATATACCAAAACCATGCCCTTAACTTATAAACATCATATTCCAACCACTACTTTTGAGAGTAACGGATATAATCTTGGTCATTACTTAATGGACAATGCAAAGGAAGTGTATTTGGCATTACAGGTAAAGCCAGTGAAAACATTATCGTTAAAATTTGCCTGGATGCTTGCACAAAAAGGAAAAGATTATGATGAGCTGGGAGGCTCCCGACTGGGAAATCCGTTTATTGATGAGGTAACGTGGGAAAATCAGTCGTTATCGGTGCATGCCAGTTATCAAATAGTAAATGATGGATATGTTTTTATCAATTATCTTTACAGTAATATTACAGGCGAGTTGGATAAGTTCACGCCTCAGATGTATCACGGACAAATGAGTACTATTTCTTTTGGCGCTAATTTTGGATTTTAAACTTTTTTGTGGTACTCATCAAAACTCATTAAGCCTACATTCTTCAATTTTGAAGCAGACGACATAAAGGGTAAGCCTTACAGGTGATCTTTTGCAGCAGTTTGGTTCACAAAAAGAAGAATATGTGGGTGGAATAAAGAAAGAGGTTTTAAGCAAGTGAGGGTTTCGCTTTGAGCGAAGCCCTCACTAATAGTAAATTTCAAAAACACGCCGGGACTGAATGACTGCAAGTAATAAACCTCAAGGTTTTTGAAACCTTGAGGTTTTCAGTATTTCAAATAAAACCTGCCGAGGCAGGGGGATTAAGGGGGGTGGAAAAGAGAAATATAGGTTTTTCACCCTCCGGTCTGTGACCACCTCCCTATCAGGGGGATTTAGGGGGTGGAATAAGAAAGATTAGTTTTTCACCCTCTTCCCGATAGCTATTGGGAGGCATGGGGTTACGTTTATTTGGAATATTATATCTGTTTTGTTACGCTCCGGTGATTCTTTTGCATGGTATGAATGATCCGGTTGATTATATCTTCTTTTTGTTCATGACTTAATCGCGTGCTTTCTGTAATGTAAATATGGTCAATGGTTTCCATCCCGCAAAATTTAAAAACACCCTGATCCTGGGTAATTTTTAAACTCTCGAATATGTTCATTTCTTTTAGCGACTGCTCATCCATCCCTGCAGATGTAATGAGTCGCACCCGCTTTCCTTTCAACAATCCTTCAACACCCTTTTCAGTAACTTTAAAAGCAAATCCGTTCGTAAATACCCGGTCGATATATCCTTTGAGTATAGCAGGGAATGCATTCCACCATAGCGGATAAATAAATGTTAACTCATCAGCCCATGAAATATAATTTTGCTCAACCAAAATGTCGGGGCAAACATTCCCTTCTTTTAAATGCTTTAGTTCACCGTAACTCAGCACAGGCTTGAAGTTAATAGAGTATAAATCTCTTATTTTTACGTTAGCTCCCTGTGCTGTAGAAAACTCTGAGATGCTGTCCTTTACTTTGTAGTTTAAGCTCTCTTTTCGCGGATGGGCGATTATTATTAAATGATTCATGTATGGTAAAAATTATTAGTAGAAATAATACAAAAAGCTTGTGGGATTGTTCATGTTTTTATGCCCCCGGACTTCTTTCGTTCAATTTGTCCCGGGCTTTTTTACAGTGGTCGTTTGTTTTTACTGGTTCATCGTATTCCGATTGCAGGTTTTTTGGAAATAGATTTATTTTGAAAAAATAATGATCAGTTAATATTGAATAAAAATTTTTTAATGAAATTTGTTTTTTAACATAAACCGCGGAAACTTTTATTAATATTTTTGTTTCCAAAGTTTTTTTTGATTAGTTTTGCCCTCAAATTTTTAAATGATGGATAAAGAACTGCAAAATATTCTGGAACGGGTAGGGGCACTTTATAGTAAATATGGTATTAAAAGTGTTACCATGGACGATGTTGCCAGGGAGCTGGGGATTTCAAAAAAGACCCTGTACCAGTATGTTGAAAATAAAAATGATTTGGTTGAAAAGGTGCTTGATTACCTTTTGTTTGAGAGAGGATGTGAATTTTTAGAAATTTTCGAGAAAAATTATAATGCCATTGAAGAATTATTGGCTGTGGGAGTACAAATTATTAAATCAATCAAGGATCAAAATCCGGCAACGGAGTACGATTTGCAAAAATATTATCCTGTATTGTTTAATAAGTTGCAAAAGGTACGTAAGGAAAGAATGTATAATGCTACCCTTAAAAACATTCAGAAAGGCAAACAAGAGGGTTTTTTCAGAAAAGAATTAAACGAAGAGATTATCGCTAAAATTCAAACCAGCCGGTTTTTGAATTTAAGTACTGATGAGTTTTTTGATTTGGAGGAAATGCTTCGTCCCGAAAATATCTTAGAATTATTTATTTATCATATTCGCGGTATTGCTAACCAAAAAGGGATTGATGAGTTAGAGAAAACACTTAAAACAATTGATATACAGGAATTTTTGATATAAATGTTAAAACGATTCAGAACATCATGAAAAACAAATTTTTTATTGTATTTATTATTTTACTATTGGGATTTTTCGGAAGCCGGGCCCAGGAAAAAAGTACAACGCTGGAGTTATCGTTGCAAGAAGCGCTGGATTATGCCCTGCAAAATAATATAACCTTGCAAAATGCAGCATTGGATATTGAGTCCGCAAGAAAGAAGGTTTGGGAAACCACAGCCATAGGATTGCCTCAGGTAAACGGTAATTTTAACTACCAACATATTCCGGGCGACCTGCCTACTTTTGATATGGCTGACCCAATGACCGGTGAAACACAGTCCATAAAACTGGGGGTAAAAAATAGTTCAACCTATTCGCTTACTTTGTCGCAGCTTGTTTTTAGCGGCGAATATATAGTAGGGCTGCAGGCATCGAAAACATTTTTGAAGATTTCGCAATTAAGCCACGAAAAACAGAACATTGAAACCAAAAACGGGGTGATTACCAGTTATGTTTCTTTGTTAATTCTGGAACGGAATAAAGCCATTACCGATTCGTCATTACAAAACATTGAATCGTTGCTTTATGAAACGCAGCAGCTTTATGAGCAGGGTTTTATGGAGGAAACAGATATAGATCAACTGCAAATTACATACAACAGTATGGTAAATACCCAAAAAACCATCGAAAGGCAAATAGAGATTTCGCGTAAATTGTTTAAAGTATTGTTAGGTGCCGATATCAATGCCCCGCTGGTATTAACGGATGATTTAGACCACTTAGAGGCATCGATGATTCAATCGGCTGCTACTATTCCGGAGTTTGATTTGATGGAAAATGTTGATTACCGGCTGGCCGAAAATCAGGAACGCGTTTCTGAATTGAACTATAAACGGGAGAAAACAAAGTACCTGCCTAACGTATCGGCTTTTTATACCTACCAGGATAAAACGAATAAAGCCGCTTTTGATTTTACCATCAATAATATTATTGGTGTTAATGTTGATGTTCCCATTTTTTCAAGCTTTCAAAGAAATGCCCTGGTAAAACAGGCAAAAATTGAATTGGAGAAGGCACAAAATAATAAAGCATTAGCCGCGAAAAACCTTGTCATACAATCGCAACAGGCCAGGTTTAATTTTTTAGAGGCCAAAGAAAAATACGACCTTGCTCATCAAAACCTGAAGCTTTCCGAAAAAGTTTTCGAAAACACATCGCAAAAATATAAACAGGGAATAGTTTCGAGTATGGAGCTTACGCAGGCAAATAATACCTTCCTGCAAACACAGTCGGAATATATTAATGCATTATTTGAACTATATAAAACAAAAATTGAACTGGATAAAATTTTAAATGAATTATAATCATGAGAAGGACTTTAATTATTGCAGTAATAGCCCTTTTGGCAGCTTGCAGCCAAAAAACAGGCAACAAAACATTGGATGATTTACAATCAAAAAGAGATTCGTTACAAACGCTGGAATTTGATATAGAAAAGCAGCTGAACACTATCGATGCTAAAATTGAAGCGTTAGATTCAACGGTTAATCCTGATGATAAAAAAATTATTAAAAAAATTGCCCAACAAAAAAATAAAATCGTTTCTATTGAGGCAAAAATAAGAGAGCTGGAAAACCAGATGACTGCCCGCGAACAAAAAACACTGGTTCCGGTATCGGTAAAAGAAATCAAACCTGAAAACTTTAATCACTATATTATTACCTACGGAGAGGTTAAAGCAAAAAAATATGCCATGATTAGTCCTGAAATGAATGGCCGGATTGAAAAAATTCATGTTTCCGAAGGCGAATATGTTCAAAAGGGACAGTTGTTGGTTTCATTAAATACCGAATCCATTGAAAAACAAATAAACGGCGTGAAAAGCAGTCTGGAATTAGCAGTAAAAAGATTTCAAAAGTTGGATACGCTTTGGAAGCAAAATATAGGTTCAGAGATTGAATATTTATCGGCTAAAAACAATAAAGAGTCCCTTGAATCACAGCTGGAATCGTTGAGGGCACAAAAGCGAATGTCTCAAATCAGTGCTCCGTTTAACGGGATTGTGAATAAAATTATCCCTAAAGAAGGAGAATTAGCCTCACCGACCATGCCTGTTATCGAATTTGTTAATTTAGGAAGGTTAACTATTAAAGCGGATGTTAGCGAAACCTATATCGGGAAAATTAATAAAGGACAGATGGTAGCCCTTACTTTTTCGGCCTTACCTGATTTGTCCATTAAAACCCCTGTAATACGAGTTTCAAAGGTTATCAACGCTGCCAGCCGAACCTTCGAAATTGAGATGGAAATCGATAATCCGGAAGAAAAAATTAAACCGAATATTGTTTCAACCATTAAGATTAATGATTTTTCTTCGGATAGTGCTTTTGTAGTTCCATCATTGGCTGTTAGAAAAGATGTATCCGGTCAGTATGTTTATACAGTTGAACAAAAAGACAATAAAAATATTGTGACTAAAAAATATGTAACAACAGGGTTGTCCTACGAAGAAAAAACAATGATTCCCGAAGGATTGCAAAAAGGGGAAAATGTTGTGGTCAAAGGATATCATCTGGTTAGTTCGGGCGTAGAAGTAAATCTTGTAAAACCATCAGAAAAAGAATAAGCAATGACAATAAAAGAATTATCGGACGTAGTGGTAAGGGAGTTTAAGCTAACCACTGTTGCTTTACGAAATAAAAATACGGTATACCTTTTAACGCTATTGTTGTTATTTTTTGGAGTATACTCGTATAGAAGCCTGCCCAAAGAGCTATTTCCCGAAATTGTTTGGCCTCAAATCATGGTACAAACTGTTTATCCGGGTAACTCACCTGCAGATATTGAAAATTTAATTACCCGCCCTTTGGAAAAAGAACTGGAAAATATTCGCGGCTTAAAAGAGATTACCTCCATATCTGCCCAGGATGCATCCATGATATTTGTTGAGTTTAATACCGATGTTGATTTAGAAAATGCGCTGCGAAGGGTAAAAGATGCGGTGGATATTGGTGCAAATGAATTACCTAAAGGATCAACCGAATTGCAGGATCCCCTGGTTTTTGATATCGATTTCTCAGAGTTTGCCATTATTAATATTAACCTTTCGGGCGATTATAGCGTCGAGGAGCTGAAGTATTATGCCGAGCAGCTACAGGATGAGTTTGAGAGTATTCCGGAAGTATCCAAAGCGCTTATCGAAGGGGTAAACGACCGGGAGATAAAAGTAAATGTCGACCTGGTGAAGCTCGAAGCGATGGATCTTTCTTTTTACGATATTACCAATGCCATTCGTAATGAAAATATTACCATGTCGGGAGGTGAAATTTTGCTCGGGAAAACCCGAAGGAGTATCCGTACCATTGGCGAGTTTGAAAAGGTTAAAGAGCTCGAAAATATTATCATTAAAAGCGACGATGGGAATAATGTATATTTGAAAGATGTAGCAGAAGTAGTGGATGGTTTTACCGAACCAACAAGTTTTGCACGGTTAAATAAAGAGTCTGTTGTTTCGGTTCAGGTAGTGAAAAAAGGAGGTGAAAACTTGCTGTCTACCACCAATAAAGTGTACGAAAAACTCGACCAAAGTAAAAAGAATAATATTTTACCCGAAGGGTTGGATATAACCATTACCAACGACCAGAGTGAAATGGTTGAAATGCAGTTAAGCAACCTGGAAAACAGCATGATCATGGGGGTAATATTTGTGATTGTTGTACTGTTTTTCTTCCTGGGTACCCGAAATGCACTGTTTGTTGGACTGGCTATTCCTATGTCGATGTTTATTTCTTTTGTTGTAATCGGGGTAATCGATTTCCGAATTAATATGATTGTTTTATTTTCGCTGATTCTGGCGCTGGGAATGCTGGTAGATAATGCTATTGTCGTTGTCGAAAATATTCATCGATTTATTGACAATGGCTACTCCCCATGGATAGCAGCAAAAGAGGCGGTAGGCGAAATAGCCATGCCGATTATTGCATCCACGGCAACAACGCTGGCAGCATTTTTTCCGCTTGCCTTGTGGAAAGGGATTATGGGCGAATTTATGAAATACCTGCCTATTACCCTTATTATTGTCCTTACATCATCCCTGTTGGTTGCACTGGTTATTATCCCGGTCGTTTCGGCAACGTTTAACAAACAAAAAGACCCTAATGGCAACAATAAAAAAGTATACCGCAGAAAAAAGGCCTTAATAGTTGCTTTTGGTTTAGTCGGAGCCGGGATTGTATTGGTAATGGCCAATATAATGATTTTTGGAAACCTGTTAATTATTTTTGGTGTAATCGGGGTATTACATGTGTTATTTTTACGTCGCATGGAATCATGGTTTCAGGAGATATTCCTGGTTAAGCTTGAACGATTATATAGTCGTGCTATTCGATTTGCACTCAGAGGGAAAAATCTTTTACTTTTCTTTTTTGGAACGTTGGCCTTATTGGTGATTACTGTTTTGCTTTTCTTCTCAAGAATGCCTGATGTTACTTTATTTCCAGACGCCGACCCTAACTATATTAATATTGTCGCTAAATTACCCGTAGGAACTGATATAACAGGAACCAACGAATTTATTCATCAGTTAGAAGATGATATTATTGAGTTTCTGGAACCGTATAAAAATGAATCCGGAGAACCGGTAACCGAGTCGGTATTAACTACTGTGGGGAAAGGTGATCCGATGGATTTTTCGGCCGGAGGAAAACCCAACGAAGCTATTATAACCGTAAGCTTTATCGATTATGAGTTTAGAGATGATGTGAATACTTCTGAAATCATGCAAAAATTAAGTCAGCAGATTATGGGGCAATATCCCGGTGTTGAGCTGGAGCTGTCGAAAGACGAAGGAGGGCCACCTACCGGAAAAGCAGTAAACCTGGAGGTTATTGGTCAGGATTTCGATCAGCTGGTTTATCTTGCCGATACCATTAAAACCTATCTCGAAGCACAAAGTATTGATGGTTTAGAGGGTTTAAAAATGAATATCAGTACCCAAAAACCCGAAATACTGGTTCATATCGATCGCGATAAAGCACAGCGGTACGGTCTGTCGACCCAGACCATTGCCTACACCATCAGGCAATCATTATTTGGCGATGAGGTGTCTGACTTTAAAGTAGGCGAAGATGAGTACCCTATTATGGTTCGTTTAAAAGATGATTACCGGTACGATTTACCGGTCATGAAAAACATGAAAATTCCTGTTTTTGGCGATGGACCTCCGAAATATATTCCGCTGTCAGCAGTAGCCAGTTTTGAGTATTCAACCACTTTTAGCTCCATACGCAGAAAAAATCTGGACCGTGTTATTACGCTGTATTCCAATGTGATTGAAGGATATAATGCCAATACTATTAACATGCAGCTGGAAGGATTAATGGAGGCGTTTGAAATGCCCGCAGGCTACCGTTATGAATTTACCGGTGAACAACAGGAGCAGGAAGAATCTTCAGATTTCTTGGGAAGAGCGATGTTAATTGCTCTTGCGCTGATTTTGCTGATTCTTGTAACCCAGTTTAACTCGGTTATTAAACCATTAATTATCCTTTCGAGCGTATTGTTTAGTACTATTGGTGTTTTTGGCGGTTTGTGGACTTTTAAAATGGATTTTATTATTATTATGACAGGTATTGGTATTATTTCGCTGGCTGGAATTGTAGTAAATAATGCGATTGTACTGGTGGATTATATCGAGCTTCTAAAAGTGCGTAAACGAAAAGAATTGGGATTACCCGAAGGAGCATTTTTGCCTGTAGCAGCTGCAACCGAATGTATTGAAAGGGCTGGGAAAACAAGGTTGAGACCTGTTTTATTGACTGCCATAACAACTATTCTGGGATTACTGCCTATGGCTGTTGGTTTAAATTTTGATTTTAAAGGATTGTTACAAAATTACGACCCTAATATCTATTTTGGTGGTGATATGGCTATGTATTGGGGTTCCATGTCATGGACCGTAATTTTTGGATTAACTTTTTCCACCTTTTTAACATTGATTATTGTTCCGGTAATGTACCGTATAACAGTTATTTTACAGAAAAAAATAATGAATATTTTCGGGCAGTATAAACCTGTTCCTCAAAATGGTAACGGAGAATAATAGATCAATACGTACACTCAAACATTAATCATATGGCCTGTCAGCTTTTTTGCTGACAGGTTTTTTTGCTTTTTGCACCATTCTGTCCCCCTGCCAGACTACC
>Ga0102943_1001860_pt1 | contig 12716 bp, 13 predicted proteins | sample SalPonC_black_MG_FD_78174 | JGI IMG/M metagenome (GOLD analysis project Ga0102943, IMG submission 78174) | Salt pond soil microbial communities from South San Francisco under conditions of wetland restoration - Salt Pond MetaG... | ecosystem: Environmental > Aquatic > Marine > Intertidal zone >...
TAGCAGAGCAAGTTCGGGATATGCTCTATGAAGGCATCTCCACTCAAAAAATTTACAAAGAAGCATTTCGTCTTCTGAAATCAGAATCACAGCGATCGGCCGGACGATACAAACTTAAAGAGGCACTTTTTGAACTGGGTCCTTCAGGCTATCCGTTTGAAAGGTTTATCGCTGAACTTCTGAACCGACTGGGTTATCAAACTGAAGTAGGAGTTGTTGTTCAAGGTGACTGTGTATCGCATGAAATTGATGTCATTGCACAAAAAGACGATTCGTATCTGTTGGTGGAGTGTAAATTTCACAATCGTAATGAGAATCGATGCAATGTTAAAGTTCCGCTCTATATCCAATCACGCTTCCAGGACGTTAAACGTAACTGGAGCAGTATGCCGGGCCATAAAAACAAAATTCACAAAGGCTGGGTAGTAACCAACACTCGCTTTACTTCGGATGCAGAAAAATACGGAACCTGCGTAGGGCTGGAGCTTCTGAGCTGGGATTTTCCCAGAAATAACGGGATCAAGGATTTGGTATCACGGCTGAATCTGCACCCTGTTACCTGCCTCTCTTCGCTTACCAAAGAGGAGAAAAGCCGGCTGCTAAAGCATAACATTATTTTTTGCAGACAATTATGTGAAGATAAAAACCGGATGAAATCAGCCGGCATCAATCCACGGAACGTGAACAAGATTGCCAAAGAGGCTGAAGAAATTTGTAACCACGGGAGGTAAAGATGAATGAACATGTAAAAATACATTTTTTGGGTGCTGCCGGTACCGTTACCGGATCAAAATTCCTCCTCGAATTTCCGGACAAAAAAATTCTTATTGACTGCGGACTGTTTCAGGGCATTAAAAAACTGCGGGAAATCAACTGGCAACAGCTTCCCATCAATGCTGAAGAGATCGATCTGGTACTGCTCACTCACGGTCATCTGGATCACACCGGATTTCTGCCCCGGCTGGTCAATATGGGGTTCAAAGGCGAGATCTGGGGAACGGCGCCCACATTAGACATTGCCGAAATTATTCTTCGAGACAGTGCCAAAATACAGGAAGAGGATGCCGAGCGGGCCAACAAAGACGGATTCACCAAACACAAACCGGCCAAACCACTTTATAATCTTCTGGACGCTGAAAAAGCCATTCAAAAATTCAACGCTCATAAACCGCAAGAGTGGATTGAGATCACCGGCTCTATCCGTATTCGGTTCCGATATGCCGGCCACATTCTCGGAGCAACATTCATTGAGATCAATACAAAGGGCAAGCGATTTCTCTTCTCGGGCGACCTGGGGCGTAAAGGTGACCTGCTTCTCAGAGATCCGGAAAAACCTGACCGGGCAGACATTCTGTTTCTGGAAAGCACCTATGGAGATCGTCTCCATCCCAAAGAGAATATGATGAATAAACTGGAATCAGAGATTTACAAAACACTTGAGAAAAACGGGACCCTGATTATTCCAAGTTTTGCAGTGGAGCGCGCCCAGCTGTTGATGTACATGATCTGGCAATTAACACGTAAAAATAGAATTCCTTATTCTCTTCCAGTCATACTCGACAGCCCGATGGGAACCAACGCACTGGCCGTATTTCGCAAACATCATGATTGGCATAAACTCACTGACGATGAAACCATCCGAATGTCGGAAAGATTTCATGTAGTTCAGTCATATGCTGAAACGTGGGAGATTATCGACAATCCTGCTCCTAAAATCATTATTGCGGGCAGCGGGATGGTCACAGGCGGGCGGGTGCTTACCTACCTACAGAAGTATCTTGGAAGAGAGAGTACTACCGTCCTTCTTGCAGGTTTTCAGGCTGAGGGAACACGCGGACGGCAACTGCTGGATGGTGCCGACGAAATTAAATTCTATGGTAAATACGTCCCTGTGAAAGCTAACATTGATATCCTTGACGGCCTCTCGGCTCATGCTGACAAAAACGAGCTGATTGAGTGGTTGTCTGACATCAAAAAGATGCCGGAACAGATATTCCTGGTACACGGGGAACCTCAGGCGCTGGATACACTTCGGGTTAAATTGAAAGATTCCCTTGGCTGGCATGTAACCATTCCGGAGCTCTACCAGATTGAAGAAATTCCGCTGGACGGATAACGTTTTCCAGAAAAAAAGTGTTGGTAAAATAAAGGACAACAGGCAATCTTAATCAAAACAACTTTTAGTCATGAGCTACTATATATCAACCAATTTTAAAGGCACATTTGATGAGGCCATTCAAAAAACTACCGAAGAGCTAAAGAAAGAGGGTTTTGGTGTACTGACCGAAATTGATGTCAAAGATACATTGAAAAAGAAACTGGACGTTGATTTTAAAAAGTATCGGATTTTAGGTGCATGCAATCCAAATATGGCCCATAAGGCTCTTACAACAGAAGATAAAATTGGCACGATGTTGCCCTGTAATGTAATTGTGGAAGAGCATGAAGACGGAACAGTTGAAATATCTGCGGTTGATCCGCTCGCATCCATGCAGGTTGTAGAAAATGACGATCTGAAGACCATTGCAAATCAGGTAAAAGAGATGCTCTCACGGGTCATTCAATCCGTTTAGGTTTTATTTTCTACCAAGGCAGGATGCACATGGAAACAAATCTTCCATTTCTTTAAAATTCCTGCCTGCCATTTAGATGTACTTTCTTTAGATCTAAATACGACTTTTACCGAAGGTGAAAGACAGTCAGTATCTAATTTCAAGATACATTGAGTGGGATGATTTAGTACACATTAAACAAGCAGTAAGCAAAAGATTAATATTCAAGAGCCAATGCTTTTTAAGGAACTCATCCAAGTCATCTTTCATTTTAATAATATGTACTTCTATACGTGAAACCGACATTAAATCTAAAATTGTGAAAAAACTCAAGAAAGAGAATCTCAGCCAAACCTGTGACAGCAATCAGTTTGATTTTGAAACAACAGAGGAAATTTCAGAGAAAACAACCATTATTGGTCAAGAGCGCCTCACTGCTTCTATGGAGTTGGGAATGGACATACCAAAAGATGGTTATAATATTTTTGCACTTGGGCCAAATGAAACCAACCGACTAAGTCACATCCAGCAGTTTCTGGAACAAAAAGCCTCCAATAAGTCCACTCCACAGGATGTTTGCTATACGAACAATTTTGACGATCGATATAAGCCCAAAGTTCTCAAGATGCCTACCGGAAGGGGAACCGACCTGAAAAAAATGATGGATCAGCTTATAGAAGATCTCACTCCAACTCTGAGATCATCTTTTGAAACCGAAGAGTATCAAAACAGAAAGCAGGCTCTGCAAAACAAGCTACAGGAAGATCAGGAGCAATCTTTTGAAGATCTTCAGAAAAAAGCCCAGGATAAAGGCCTCGCCCTGGTTCGCACTCCCGCCGGATTCTCTTTCACCCCGATGAAAGATGGTGATTTAATGGACGAAGAGGACATGAAGGAGCTTTCTGAAGAAGAAAAAGAACGATTAGAAGAGGAAACCAAAAAACTTCAGAATGAGTTGCAAAAGATCATTCAGAAGATGCCCTCCAATAAGCGAAAAATCCGCGATGAACAGAAGGAGCTGGATAAAGAGATAGCTACTTACGCAATCAAAGAACTGTTTAAAAAAATAAGGGACGAGTTTTCTGACTTGGACAACGTGCAAAAATTTCTGGATCACGTTGAAATGGACATTGTGGATAATGTACAGAAAATAATGAGTTCACAAGGACAGCCTGGACAGGGAAATCAAATGATGCAATTAGCCGGCGGTGGCCAGCAAATGCAGCAGCAGGCGGATTCCTCACAAAATCCAATTCTTGACAGGTATAGAGTAAATGTTCTTGTAGATCACAGTGAAACCGAGGGTGCACCGGTTATATATGAAGACAACCCAAGCTATAAAAATCTGGTAGGCCGGGTTGAATATAAATCTAAAATGGGTGCTCTAACCACCAACTTCAACCTGATCAAACCGGGTGCATTTCACAAGGCAAATGGCGGGTATTTGATACTCAATGCCCGAAATGTATTAATGGAACCGTTTGCCTGGGAAGGCCTGAAACGGGCGCTTAAATCAGGTGAATTAAAGATTGAATCTCTGGGTGAATCCTACAGCCTGATCAGTACCGTCTCTCTCGAGCCCGAACCTATTGACCTGGATGTGAAGGTTGTGCTCATCGGGCAGAGAATGCTCTACTACCTGTTGTGTGAATTGGAGCCTGAATTTAAATCGCTATTTAAGGTAGAAGCTGACTTTGAGGATGAAATTGACAGAGACGATAAAAGTCACAACCTCTATGCCCAGCTTCTTGCAGGATTGATTGAGAAGAATAACCTGTCGCATTTCGACAAAGATGCTGTTGGCAGGGTAATTGAAGAGAGCGCACGGATGGCAGGTGACAGTGAGAAGCTTTCCGCCAAAACTCAAGAAATTGTTGATCTGCTTATTGAATCGAATCACTGGGCGGAAAAAAGTGATCACAAGGTTGTACAGCTTCCAGATGTTGAAAAGGCGATTGAGCAGAAAATTTATCGCTCCGGACGACTCAAAGATAAAGTACAGGAGTCCATTAATCGCGATTATATTTTTATTGATACAGAAGGAGAGCAAACCGGGCAGGTAAATGGCCTCTCCATATCCATGATTGGCAATTTAATATTTGGCCGGCCAAATCGTATTACGGCCCGAGTTCAACTCGGCAAGGGTGAGATAGTGGATATTGAAAGAGAAGTGGACATGAGCGGTCCTATTCACTCAAAAGGAGTTTTAATACTGAAAGGCTTTCTGGGTGAACGCTTTGCAGAAAAACGTCCTCTTTCTTTGTCGGCAAGCATTGTATTTGAACAGTCCTATTCGAACATTGACGGCGACAGCGCCTCGTCAGCCGAACTGTATGCGTTGCTTTCTGCGATTGGAAAAATTCCAATCAAACAAAGTTTTAGCGTAACCGGGTCAGTCAATCAGCATGGAAAAGTGCAGCCGATTGGTGGCGTAAATGAAAAAATTGAGGGCTTCTTCGATATCTGTAAGGAGAGGGGACTCACCGGAGAGCAGGGTGTTCTGATTCCTCAGGCCAACGAAAAAAATCTGATGCTCCGGAAGGATGTAAGGGATGCGGTAGAAAACGACCGGTTCCATATCTATTCTGTTGAAACTGTAGATGAGGGAATGGAAATTCTCACCGGGCTCGAAATGGGAGAACCGGACGAAGACGGAGTCTATCCCGAGGGATCTGTCAACTACAAGGTGATGGATCAACTCAATCAGCTTGCAGATAAACGACGTGAATTTACAACACCCCAAAACGGAAGAGACTAGTTATGGATGATTCAGAAGAGACTTCCATTAAAATGACTGAAATTTTGGTGGCACTCGATCATTCAAGCCATAGCCGTGCGGCACTTGAATCAGCCGCGTTTATCGCAAAGCTGATGGAGGCAAAAATTCACGGCCTCTTCGTTCACGATGACCAGTGGCTGCGAATTGGCAAGCTGCCATACCTTGCCGAAATTGACGAATTAACCGGAAAAATATCCCCCATTGGCAGAGACTCTATTGAAAAAAAAATTAGAGATGTTGAGATAGCCATTAAAGAGCACTTTGAACATATCTCGAACCAGTACCAACTACCCAACACCCTGAGTACTGAAAAAGGAGTTGTTACTAAGAAAGTACTTGAAGCTGCAAAAGATGTTGATTTAATTACTATTGGCAGCAGGGGCAGATCTTTTTCAAAATCCGGTAAACTAGGCAGCACAGCTTCATCTATTATCCGTACAGCCGATAAACCGGTACTCATTCTTCAAAACAGGCGCAAACCAAATAGGCCTACAATTGTAGTTTTTGACGGGTCTGAAAAAAGTGCCTTTGGAGTGAAGATGGCTTTAGCAATAGCCGGAAAAAACGACTCCCCCCTTATAGTTATAGACATGTCTGATGCATTCTCCACTAAAAAATCCCTTGACTCTATTACGGATCAAACTGAAACTGAGATTCAAGTTATAAAGATGGACCAACCCAATATGGGCAGATTCCTGTTCCTGTTAAACCGGCTCCGCGGCGGACTTTTAGTCGTCCCTAAAAACGATAGATTCACAAAAAAGTCAACTGTAGAGTATATACTTGAAGGCGCCAAATGCCCAATTCTGCTCGCCAGTTAAAATTCGAGCACATTTCCATTTTCACAAATAAAGAGATTTTCATTCAGCTTGTATCCCTCCTCTTGCGCAAGTTTGGCATGCTCCGCAAGTTTATGAATATCCCCATGGCCTGGAATCATAATTTCCGGCTTCAGTGTTTGGATTAAAAGCCTGAGGTCTTCGCGATGGCCATGACCCGATGCGTGAATATCCAGATGCAGGTTCACGTCTTTCTTTTTTAGATTTTTCTCTAACCGGTATCGATCGGCTTTATTTATCAACGTGGGAATGGTTGAGGATGAAAATATCACATGGTCTCCTTCCTGAAGCTGAAACGGGTATTGATCTTTCGACAATCGTTCAAGCACCGAATTCTCTTCGCCCTGATTTCCAGTGCATACGATGAGCCACTCTTCTCTGTTCTCCCCAATTTTTTCAAATAAATCATTCACTTCATCCCGATAACTGGCTATCTCAATATCTTTCAAATTCAAATATCCAAGATCTTCAGCGGGTTGTGTGTAATCTTTCAGAGATCTGCCAATAAATGCCACTTTTCGTCTTCCACTATTAACCTCCAGAATACTTTTCAACCGTTCAATATGAGAGGAAAATGTAGTAACGACTATGGCCGATCGATCATCATAAAGTTGATCAAACCTGAATTGGAGGTGTTCTTTCACCGAAGACTCGGTTGAACTGACTCCCCGGTCGGCAACGCGGGTAGAGTCACCAACTAAAATTTTCAACCCCTCACTACCAATTTTCTCGAGCCGGTCAAAATCTACTGTACCCCCTAAAACCGGGCTTCTGTCAATTCGGAAATCCAATCCATATGCCACCCGTCCCTCCGGAGTGTGAAGTACGGTTAGCATGGTGTCTGGAATAGAATGGGTAACTTTCACAAACTCAATTGCAAATTTGGATGTAAGATTGTGAATTTTACCGGGCTTTAGAACGATTCTTTCGTTCTTAACCTCCTTGTTGTCCTGCTGGATCTGTTCTTCAACAATTTTCATGGTATAAGGTGATGCAAAAATCGGACAATTATATGAGCCTGCCATTTTTGCTACAGCACCTACGTGATCTAAATGACCATGGCCGATCACAATCCCCTTTACCTTCTCTCTTTGCCGGTAAATTTTTTTATCGTTGGGTATAACCCCGGAATGAATCAGGTTTTTTGTGGCTGTAGATTCCACCGGATTTTCCATGCCAATCAGTTCTTCTACATTATATCCCATATCAAGGATGATAATTTCGTCCCTGACCTCAATTGCAGTCATATTTTTCCCTACTTCGTTGTATCCGCCTAATGTGTATAGCTTCATTTTTAAATCACTTTTATTATAAAAAAGACCCGATGAATACTCAGTCATCGGGTCTGATGGTTAACAATAAATTTCGATTTTATTTATTGATTGACTTTAAATGAGACTTTAGCGTTTACAGCATACGATGCGATCTCACCATTTTCGACATTAGCATTCATCTCTTTTACATAGATTGATTGAATATTGTCAACCGATTTTGATGCCTCTTTCAATGCATTTTTCGTTGCATCATCAAAACTCTTCTCTGAACTTGCTATCACTTCTATTACTTTTACGATTGCCATCTTTTCTCCTTTCTTTGTTTAGCTTTCTGATTAAAAAAAACCTCTCTATTCAATTCGATTAACTATTTCAGCTCATTGACCTACAATCACATATATTTATCGAAATAGCTTCTTGATCCTACTCAGCCGGTTGATCAAAAATGGCTTGCCACTCACTCGGCAGTTTAACCATAAGCTCACTGATTTCACCCGGTGCATTTTGCGAAATAATGTTTGTCACTTTCCATATTGCTGTCAGTGCCTGTTCATCGTGCCAGCCAAACTGATCCTTCAAAATTTCAATACAGTCTTCAGGAGTATCTTCATTTTCATATTTCTGATTCCCCCTGAGCGTATCGTAATCCAATTCTTTAGGAAGGGCTGCAGTAAAATCCCGTGCCGTTTTTTCATCAACTGAACTTGCTATCACTCCGGCAACGGCCTTTACGGTTTCTTCCGCAGTTGTATCATCGTTAATGTAATCCAATGATTGAATGATTTCTTTGTAATACTCTTGTATTTGCATATCTGTAAAATCTCTCGTTCCTGTTCAGTTAGATAACATCTTTCAATTCATCAAAATTCGATACAATCCGAATACGAAATAAAACTTCATACCGTTTGATGAATGTATTTTTCTATATTTTGGTCTTCATGATTTGAGCGTAATTGAGTCCCTAAAGTTTATGTTTAACACTTAATTTCTCTCTATCTTTTGGCACTGAACGGACTACAACCTGATTGATTTTATGAGTAACAAAGCTTTTTATCCCCTGTTGATTCTTCTTTTAGCGGCTAGTGTAGGTTTTTGGATCTTCATGTTCCAGGGTACACAAGAAGAGGTGAATAATGAACCCGACTATTTCGACGGATCTTTTGAATTGACCATGTATCACTCCGAAGGTTGTGAATGCTGTGTAGAGTGGGCAAAATATCTCGAAAATAATGGAGTACAGGTAAAATCTGAACTGGTTGAAGATCTCCACGAAATGAAACGTGAGAAGGGAGTGCCCGGTCAACTAAGCTCCTGCCACACGGCTGTAGCTGATGGATATATTATCGAAGGACATGTTCCGGTAGAGGATATTCGAAGGCTGCTGGCAGAACGTCCGGCCGTGATCGGTGTTTCTGTTCCCGGCATGCCACCCAATTCACCCGGTATGGATCAGCCAGTGGAAAACACCTATCAATCTGTGATTTTTGATGAGCAGAGCATGTACATCTATAATACTCATAATTGATGGCTCTATTTATTTTTGCAGGCCGTGGAAAGCTAATCTCTTTTTCTTCGGTCTATGCAGAATTAAAAAAAAATTTACTCTTCGTTTCTGGCTCTGAAATAGAAAAAGCCCCCCGTTAGAAATACAAGTACTCCAATCCAAGGACCCCAGCTAACCGTTTGTGTAGCGTCTGCAACATCTGCAAATCCTGTATAGATTGTGAATATTATGCCCGAAAGCAAAAGTACGATTCCAAATACTTTCATATCATCTCCTAGTTTTTTTGATGTAAAGTTCAGCCCGCTTTCTTTTTATAAATCTACTACTTAAAGTTGAATTTTCTAATTCTATCCAATTTTGGCTAAAAAGGTAAAAAAATATTTTTTTACTGTAAGCGGTTTTCCAATCCGAAAACCCATAATCCGCTTTTAATCAATAAGTTAGGGTAAAATCTTAACTGTTTCTTCATCTAAATTCTGTATTTAATAGTATGCTTACATAACAGATAAACTAAAGCTGATTAGACATGAGTAAAAAAACATTCGACCTAAAAAAACACGAAATTGACGTTGATACTATCATCAGAAATCCTGCTCCCGGAAAATTTTATGAAGACGCAATCAAATACGATCCAGGGTCAGTAATTACCGACAATGGTGCTTTGGTTGTTCGTTCGGGTAAACGTACCGGCCGCAGTCCTGCCGACAAAAGAGTTGTAAAAACAAAAGACATGAACGAAGATATCTGGTGGGGAGATATCAACATCCCATTGGATGAACACACCTACAAAATCAACCACCGAAGAGCGGTTGATTATTTGAATACCCGCAAACGTCTTTATGTAATTGATGGGTTTGCCGGCTGGGATCCAAAGTATCGCCTGAAAGTGAGAATTATCGCAGAACGGCCTTATCACGGACTGTTTATGCAAAATATGCTGATCCGTCCGACTCAAGAAGAACTCGCTGAATTTGGCGAACCGGATTTTGTGGTTTACAATGCCGGTAAATTCCCGGCCAATACCTTTACCGAAGGGATGACTTCTGATGCCAGTGTGGATGTAAACTTCGAGACAAACTCTATGGTAATTCTCGGTACCGAGTATGCCGGAGAGATGAAAAAAGGCATCTTTACCGTAATGCACTACCTGATGCCCAAAAAAGATGTTCTGTCTATGCACTGCTCCGCCAACGAAGGAGACGAAGAGGATGTAGCTCTTTTCTTTGGGCTTTCAGGAACCGGTAAAACCACTCTTTCTGCAGACCATCGACGAAAATTGATCGGGGATGATGAGCACTGCTGGAGTGACGATGGCGTGTTTAATATTGAAGGTGGTTGCTACGCGAAAACCATTAACCTGACTAAAGAGCAGGAGCCTGAAATTTTTGATGCCATCAAATTCGGTACGGTTCTGGAAAATGTCGAGTATGATCCGCTAACCCGAAAAGTGGATTACACAGACACAAGCATAACACAAAATACTCGCGCAAGCTACCCGATTGAGTATATCTCAAATGCTAAAATACCGTGTGAAGCAGGTCATCCTGAAAACATTATATTTCTGACATATGATGCCTTTGGCGTCTTGCCTCCGGTGAGTAAACTATCTCCTGAGCAAGCCATGTATCACTTTATCAGTGGATACACGGCAAAAGTAGCCGGTACCGAAGTGGGTGTAACAGAACCTGAAGCTACGTTTAGCGCATGCTTTGGAGCCGCATTTCTCGTCTGGCCACCGGCCCGATATGCTGAGATGCTCGCTGAGAAAATGAAAAAACACGGAGCAAAAGCTTGGCTGGTAAATACCGGGTTAACAGGCGGAGCCTATGGCACCGGTAAACGAATTAACCTGAAGAGCACGCGCGCTATCATTGACGCAATCCACTCCGGAAAACTGGACGGCGTTGAAACAGTGCAGGATGATGTGTTTGGGGTTCAAATTCCAAAAGAATGCCCAAATGTGCCCTCTGAGATTCTTATTCCCAAAAACACATGGAATGATCCGAGTGCTTATGATGCGCAAGCTAAAAAGCTTGGCTCTCTTTTCAATAAGAACTTTGAAAAGTATAAGGCAGACAGCAGCACGGCAATTATTAAAGCCGGCCCAAATGTTTAAGTCTTAAAGCGTTTTACTTCGTTCAATCAGACCGGGCAGTGGATCTAGAGAGCACAGGCTAGATTCACTGTACCGGTTTTTTTATGAGAATGCTTACCTTACAGTTAAAACAGGCTTTTTATCCGATCGAATCATATGAAATCGTTTCACACACTGCTTGCTTTAATTTTGGTCATCTCCGTTGGCTGCAGTCCCTCCGAAAAAGAGCAGGCTCAACAGGAAGAACGCCGTCAGCAAATGCAGATGCAGTTTGTAGAATCAAATCAGGCGTTTGATGATCAGATAGGCATAGTCCTTGATCGCTACATGAATCTAAAAGATGCCCTGGTTGAATCTGATGCTGAGACTGCCAAAGTGCACGCAAACTCATTGAAGAGTGAAGCAGAAAGGGTTGATCCGGAAGGTTTAAAACAGGAGAGTCTTGCCCTTTGGATTTCATATAAAGAGATCATTACAAACGGTTCCGATGAACTTATACGGGAAGATGATGTGGACAACCAGCGATACCACTTTGAGTTTATTTCGGAAGCGATGATCGAAATGATAAAAACGTTTCGTCCGGTAAATTATACAATCTACCATCAAAGCTGCCCGATGGTACGTGGCGGCACGGCCGACTGGCTCAGCCGCGAGGAGCAGATTTCCAACCCTTATCATGGCGACCGTATGATGCGATGCGGTGAAATTATCGAAAGAATTTGATCCTACAATTTTCCGGAGCTCATAGCTTATTCCTGCATTTCTTTTCTGTGGTTTATTACGTTAATTGATGAAAAGACCTATCAATCATTTAAAAAGACAGATTTATGGAAAAGAAAATCCTCAGCTATGAAAATGAAGAGATCAATGTATCCTACGACGTGAAACGATGCATCCACGCCGCAGAGTGCGTGAAAGGATTGCCAAACGTATTTGACCCTGATAAAAAGCCGTGGATTAATCCTGATAACGCATCAGCCCAAGATATTGCCAAAACGATTGAGAAGTGTCCCACCGGAGCGCTTCACTATACGTTGAAAAAATCTGATCGCAGTGAAAAACCATCCTCAAAAAATCGTGTCAAACTCACTGCTAATGGACCGGTCTATTTTTTCGGAGATCTTGAAGTTCAGGATCACGAAGGAAATACCGTACTTAATGATACCCGGTTTGCCTTTTGCCGGTGTGGCTCATCAAGTAACAAACCCGCCTGCGATAACTCCCACAAAAAAATTGACTGGAAGGCAGATACAAACGCCAACAAAAAGAAAATGCCACCGCTTGAAAATGAAAATCAAGACAAACTGCTGATCAAACTCATGAAAAACGGACCGGCTATCCTGGAAGGAAGTTATACCATGGAATCACAAGAATTGGGAGAACACACATCCGATAAAGGCGTTGCTCTTTGCCGTTGTGGCGGGTCATCCACCAAACCGTTTTGTGACGGCACCCATAAAGAGATTGGATTTGAGGGGTAATGAGTTCACTACGGAGACGCTAAGATAGCTATGGTTGTTAAACATATTGCATACCTAACGGCACGCTTTTAATTTGGGATATCCCCTGATTTCTACCCATATTTTGTCCCTAACGGGACAAGATTTCTCAGTTTTTGATTCGTTATAATCAGTCCTCATGTGCCATAAATACAGAACATCGGTAAAAAACAA
>Ga0102943_1001861_pt1 | contig 12713 bp, 8 predicted proteins | sample SalPonC_black_MG_FD_78174 | JGI IMG/M metagenome (GOLD analysis project Ga0102943, IMG submission 78174) | Salt pond soil microbial communities from South San Francisco under conditions of wetland restoration - Salt Pond MetaG... | ecosystem: Environmental > Aquatic > Marine > Intertidal zone >...
CTGGCCCTGGAAAACAATCTGTGCGTGATCCTGGCGGGCATGGAGATACCGCCCAACTACGGGCCGGAATACACGGCGCAATTCCGGCAGGTTTTCCGGGACCTGGCGGAAAAACACGGCATCCCTCTGATTCCGTTTCTTCTGGACCAGGTGGGCGGGGAAGCAGACATGAACCAGGCGGACGGGGTTCATCCCAACAAGGCGGGCCATCGGCAGATCGCTGCAACAGTACTGCCATATATAAAGGCGTGCTTATGATGCTGGCCGTGAACCAGGTGGATAAGTTCTTTCACCTGCCCGGTTCCGGCCGGGTGGTGGTGCTGGACCGGGTGAACTTTTCTCTGGATGCCGGCCGGACACTGGCCATCACCGGCCATTCCGGCAGCGGTAAAACAACCCTCCTGTCCTTGATCGCCGGCCTGGATACCCCGGATGCCGGATCTATTCTCCTGGACGGCATTGACATCTGCCAGATGAACGAGGCAGATCTGACCCGGTACCGTGCCCGAAAAATCGGCATGATTTTCCAGTCTTTTCATTTGATGCCCCATCTTACTGCCAGAGAAAACATCAGCCTGCCCCTGGAAATTCTCAGGCAGGACCGAATTGATGCCCGCACCGATGCCCTTTTAGAGCAGGTGGGGCTGACCCACCGTGCCGGACATCTGCCGGGCCAGCTTTCCGGCGGGGAATGCCAGCGTGTGGCCATTGCCAGAGCCCTGGTTGTCCGGCCTGCCCTGATTCTGGCGGATGAGCCCACCGGCAACCTGGACACGGACACGGGAAAAAAGGTGGCAGATCTGCTGTTTGATCTGGTGCAAAAAGAAAACAACACCCTGGTGGTGGTGACCCATAACCAGGGTCTGGCCGACCGGTGCCATCAGGTGAAAACCTTGTCCCGCGGGAACCTTGCCTGATGCTCTGGGTCCGTCTGGGCATCAGGGAACTGCTCCGGAACAAAGGTTTTGCCCTGTTTTTTGTGGCCAACCTGACAGTGGGACTGTGCGGGTTTGTCGCGGTCCAGAGTTTCAGCCGGTCCCTGGACCGGCATCTGGAAGATAACCTGCGTACCATTTTAACGGCTGACCTGGTGCTCACTGCCAACACCCCTTTTACCCGGGCAGAGACAGATCTGGTGCACCGGGTTCTGGGTCCGGACCGGATGCAGGCCCGGGTGATCCGGTTCTTTACCATGGTCAGGACCAGTGAATCCACCCGGCTGGTGCAGGTCATGGCAGTGGATGCATCCTATCCCCTCTACGGCGGATTTGTCCTGGAACCGGGCACTCACCGTGCCGCCATCCATGAGGGACCAGGCGTTTTCATGACCCGGGATACGGCCCTGGCTTTGGGCATCCGGAAGCAGGAGACCGTCCAGGAACCAGGTCTTTCCAGCGGTACCGGTCCGGCCCGGAATCTGCTCCTGACCCTGGGAAACAAGGATTTTTTTGCGGCCGGTTTTTTTGCCGATGATCCGGACAAGGCTTTGACCACCCTGGAGCTGGCCCCCAAACTCTATGTGGGCATCGCCCAGCTGGCAGGCACCGGGCTGCTGGATTTCGGTTCCAGGGTCCGGTACCATACCTATGTACGGGTAGCCCCGGACACAGATGTACCGGCCCTTTCACAGGAACTGCGCCAGGGGTTTGCAGCCCTGGCCCCGGACCAGCCCCGCATCAGTGTCCGGGACAGCCGGGATGTCAGCCAAAGCCTGTCCCGTGTCACCGGCCATTTCACGGGATACATGGCCCTGGTTTCTCTGGTGGCCCTGTTCCTGGCCGGTATTGCCGCCGCCTATCTGTTCCGGGGATTCTTAGGGGGGAAGCACAGGGAAATTGCCGTGCTCATGAGTCTGGGGGCAAGGCGGTCCGGGGTGTATGTCTATTTGTTCACCCAGCTGGTTTTTCTTGGTATCCTGGCGGCAGGCCTTGCCATTGCCCTGTCCTGGCTGCTGCTGCCGGTGTTTCCGGTGCTGCTCAAAGACCTGGTTCCCCAGGGTATACGCATGGAAATGGCGCCGATGACCTGGGTGATGGCCCTGGGGCTGGGGGGAATGGGCAGCATTGTGTTCTGTCTGCCTGTACTGGTGAGAATCCTGTCAATCAAACCCCTGGTGCTGCTCCGGGGATCTCTAACCGCACCAGGGGTGAAGGGTTGGTGGCAGACGGCAGCCTTTGTGCCCGGGATCGCCTGGTTCGGCCTGGGGGCGGTGCTGGTAGCAGGCGGTGTTACCACCGGCATCATTTTCACGGCTGGCTTTGCCCTGGCGTTTCTGGTGTTTGCCGGAGCAGGATGGCTGGGCGCCTTAGGGTGCCGGCATCTGGCCAAAACTCAGCATCTGGTGCGCAAAATGGCGTTTTTGAACCTGCACCGCAACATCTGGTCTTCTCTGGCCTGTTTTGTTACCATTGCCATGGGGGTGTTTCTGATCTGTCTCATCCCCCAGGTGCAAAAGGGGCTGCAGACAGAGATCCAGCGGCCCCAGGGGTTGAAAATCCCTGTTTTTTTTCTCATGGATATCCAGGATACCCAGACCCGGGAACTGGCAGCGTTCATGAAAACACAGCCAGGGGTCCTGGAAAATCTGTCCCCCATGGTCAGGGGCAGAATTCTCACCGTTAACAACACCCCTTTTCATGCCCGGGAAAACAACCGGGAAGCACAGGGACGGCCCCGACGCATGGAGCATAATTTTTCCTTCCGCAGGAACCTGGATACCTCTGAAACCATTGTTCAGGGAGGGCCTTTGTCCCGAACTCCCTGGAATTTCGGATCTGAAACACCTTTTGAGATTTCCGTGGCCCAGTCCTTTGCCCAAGACCATAACCTGGCCATCAATGATGTGATGGCTTTTGATATTCAGGGCATGGTGCTGAAAGGCCGGATCAAAAACATCCGCAAGGTGCGGTGGAACAGTTTTCAGCCCAATTTCTTTTTGCTGTTCCAGCCGGGGGTGCTGGATGATGCGCCCAAAAGCTGGCTGGGAGCCGTGTCCCAGGTACCCCCGGACCTGCGGCAGCCTTTGAAAAAAAATATTGTGGAAACCTTTCCCAATATTTCCATCATCGATGTCACCCAGATGATCACCACATTGACCTTTATTGCGGACCGCTTGTCTGTGTCTGTGCGGTTCATGGCCTGGCTGGCCATTGCAGCCGGCCTTGTGTCCATATTTTCCATTGCCCGGCACCAGGCCAGAAGCCAGGCAGTGCAGACCAACCTGCTCAAGGTGCTGGGGGCCGGATTTGCTGATATCAAACGGATTTCGCTCCTGGAATTCGGGAGTCTGGGATTTGCCGCCGCCCTGGTTGCCGTGCTTCTGAGTATCGGGTTTTCCCGGGCCGTATCCTGGTATTTTTTTGACAGCCTCTGGCAGCTGGACCTGTTGTACCTTACGGGCATCCTGGTGCTCACCACCCTGATCTGCATGGCAACGGCAGTGGCTGCCGCAGGAAAAATTTTAAAGTCCCGACCCATGATGCTGCTCAAAAAAACATGATCACTTTTTTTTTTCAGATGCGCTCCCGGGTAAGGTGTGATACGGTCACAGACCGAACATGTGACGTGAAAAGGAGGATTGTCCATGCGGCGAAAAGAAAAACAGATCACACAAACAGCAGATATCGAACAGATACTCAAACAAGGACAGGTGTGCCGTCTGGGTTTTGTGGACAACAATGTGCCCTATATTGTGCCCATGAACTATGGGTATCAGGACCAGGTCCTGTATTTTCACAGTGCCCCCGCAGGCCGGAAAATTGATCTGATACGGGCCAATCCCGTGGTGTGTTTTGAGGTGGATGAACTGGTGAAAATGAATAAAGCAGCCAGCGCCTGTGACTGGGGCGTATCATTCAAAAGCATCATCGGCACGGGCACGGCCCGGATCCTGGATACCCTGGCAGAAAAAAAAGCCGGCCTGGATATCATCATGGCCCAGTATTCAGACCGGTCATTTGATTATCCGGAGGAGAAGCTGGAAAAAACCGCCGTGATAAAGGTGACTGTCCAGGAGATGACCGGCAAGCAGGGGTGATGCAGTACCGCCCATCAACACATTAAAAATTGATCTGCCATTTGATGCCGTAATAGGTGGTTTGTGCATCATCGGCTTCTTTTCCGTCAAACCGGCCGATTTCGGGTACAAAGAATACCCCGGGGGCAAGGTTGACCGTTATATTGGCATACCAGGCCTGTGCCTCGTCCTCACCGGTAACGGTATCAAGATCGCTTTGGGTGTACCCGTAGCCAGCCTCAAAGGTGAACATGTTATTGAGTTCATAGCCGGCCACCACTGCATATCCCATGCTGTCGTTGTCGAGCAGGCGGGTGCCGGATACGGCGGCAAACCCGTCATCCCATGCATTGTCACCGTTAACGGAAAGTGCAATGAGACTGCCGACATTCCGGCCGGAAAAAAAAGCGGTATTGAAAAAAGCGGCACCAAAATGAAACATGGCTCCCCCCGCAAATACGTAGGATTCAATATCATAGGTGGTGCTGCCATTAGAAAGTTCGTAGGAATGATATCCGCCGGCTGCTTCCAGGGTGATGAAATCATGTGTCCAGGTATAACAGGCTTCAAAGGCCGGGATACTGACTTCAGAGGGGAAACCGGTGCCAAGATCGTTGGTGTCCGGTGCCACCAGCGCTATCTGGAAAGTGCCGAAGGTCAGTTTGAGCATGGGTTCACGTCCGGAGTAGATAAAACCCTGTGCATTCAGGTCATTGTCGGCACCATAGACCTGATTGGAATAAAACCAGTTCAGGGGAGCGTAGGTCTGTCCCACCAGAAGGGTGCCGGCACCAAAATGCCATTCTCCATAAAGGTTTCGCAGATTGACATTGCCGCCTGACGCGCCGTATTCAAAATTGCCGGTAAGGTCGTCCCCTGCCGTTACCACGGCACCGATGCGGGCATTGCTCTGCAGAGATATGTTGAAATTATCGGTATCATTGGCCGGGGTATCCCTTTCAACCTGAAATGCGGCCATACGGGCGGAACCATAAAAATGCCAGTCTGCTGCCGAGGCCGTCATGGTAAAAACCGTTGCCAGTGCAATAACAACAGCCGGAATTTTCATCTGCTTCTCCTTTAAAAAATCATGAATCATGAAAATTTTTTTGCAGGCCAAATGGTGCATCATGTTCAGGCAAAATCACGATATAAGCCGACAGAAAAGCTGTCAAGAAAAAATCATGACAAAAAAAGTCCTGATTGCCCATGAATGTATATATGCTGTTGTGCCGGTTGGCTGGAATTTTCAGGCGGCCTTGAAATTATTGTTTCTCTGTTTACCTTGGTTTCATAGAAACCGCTGGTTGAAAGGGGGTCTTATGCCATTTGTTTCCATACCAGGAATGCCCGGTAAATTATATGTGCCGGAGAAGCAGTCTGCCTGTCCTAAAAAATTCCCCTGTAAGGACTGTTTTTCCTGTGAACACTGTTCTGATGACCGGTGCCGGGTGTGCAGAGAGAAACACCCTCCCTGCTCAGACAGATGAAAACAGGAGAAAATGAGACGGGCCAGGGTTTTTTTCTGCCGTTCCGGCCTTCAGCTGCATCCTGCAGGCCGGGACGGTTGTCATATGGATGCACCTGCTTTTTTAAGGGGCATGGACAAAGCGGTCTGTTTTTTTTCATACCGGAAAAAAGGCGCTGTTGACGGTGGTTCCGGGGTGTTGCCCAGGATCAGATCACAGGCCTTTTCCGCCACCATCATGGTGGGGGCATAAATATTGCCGTTGGTAACGAACGGCATGACCGAAGCATCCACCACCCGCAGGTTTTCCACCCCGTGTACTTTCATGGAGGAAGGATCCACCACAGCCATGGCATCGGTGCCCATTTTGCAGGTGCAGGAGGGGTGCAGAGCGGTTTCCGCATCTTTGGCCACCCAGTCCAGAATATCGTCATCAGTCTGGATGTGGTTGCCCGGAGAGGTTTCACCGGCGTTGAATTCTTTAAAAGCCGGCTGGTTCATGATTTTTCTGGCACACCGGACGGCTTCCACCCATTCTCTGCGGTCCTGTTCCGTAGACAGGTAATTAAAGCGCAGGGCCGGGTGTTTGCGGGGATCTGCTGACGTGATTTTAACGGATCCCACGGCATTGGAATACATGGGGCCCACATGTACCTGGTATCCGTGGTCCTGGCTGGGCCGGGAGCCATCATACCGGATGGCCAGGGGCAGAAAATGAAACTGGATGTTAGGATAATCCACATCCTGGTTGCTCCGGATGAATCCGCCGGCTTCAAAATGGTTGGTGGCTGCGGCCCCGGATCGGTGGAACAGCCATTTATAGCCGATGAAGGGTTTTTTCCACCATTTCAGTGAGGGGTTCATGGACACCGGTTTTTTGCTGGCATACTGGACATAGACTTCCAGGTGGTCCTGGAGGTTTTCTCCTACCCCGGGCAGATCATGGACCACGGGAATCTCCAAGGCGGAAAGTTCAGCTGCATTGCCCACCCCGGACAGCTGGAGGATCTGGGGGGAATTGATAGCGCCACCGCAGCAGATGACTTCCCCTGCCCGGACTGTTCTGGGCCGGCTGCCTCTGCCTTTGACAAATGCCACGCCTGTGGCTTTTTTGCCGTTAAAAGTGATTTTCGTGGTCAGGGCCCGGCAGACCAGGTCCAGGTTGGGCCGCTGTTTGAGAACAGGATGCAGATAGGCCCGGGCTGCGGACAGCCGCCGTCCCCTGTGGATATTTCTGTCGAATATGCCGAACCCTTCCTGCTGATACCCGTTCACATCATTGGTCAAAGGATATCCCGCCTGTTGGGCGGATTCCAGAAATGCCTGGAACAACGGGTTTTTACAAGGTCCGCTTTCCAGGATCAGGGGCCCTTTGGTGTCATGGTACTGGTCCGGCCCTTTGAGCCGGTTTTCCGACCGGATAAAATAGGGCAGGGTGTGGGCGTAATCCCACTGTTCCATGCCCGGCTGTTCGGCCCATTTTTCGTAATCCATGGCATTGCCCCGGATATAGATCATGCCGTTGATGGAGGATGACCCTCCCAGCACCTTGCCCCGGCCGTGGAAAATTCTGCGCTGGTGCATGAACGGTTCCGGTTCGCTTTCATAACACCAGTCATAGAATCTGTTGCCAAGGGGAAAGGTCAGGCCGGCAGGCATGTGGATAAACACATCCCAGATATAATCGGGCCGGCCAGCTTCCAATACCAGCACACTGCAGGACGGATCGCAGCTGAGCCGGTTGGCCAGCACACATCCGGCAGATCCGCCGCCGATAATGATGTAATCATATGATTGTTTCATTTTTCTGTATTTTTCCTTTTTTCCTGTCTGTTCCAACGGGTCTGTTGTGCATCAGTATGCAGCTGCCTCACAGGGCTGTATCTGCATTAACCGGGTATCTATTGTATCTTATCTGTCCGGCTGCTCTGGTTATGGGTGACAAGGCTGAGAAATCCACTGACCAGGTCATCCACGCCGATCTGGCCGTCTCTGACCAGTGCCTGAAGTGCCAGGCCCTGCAGAGCGGAGATAAAACAGATGGCTGCGGCCCGGTTGGCCGGTTTCGGGCAGATGCGGTCCAGGGCCGCCTCAAAGGCATCCACAAACCGGTCGTAGGCGGTCTGGACCCTGATGATCACCGGTCCCCGGATGCCGCTGAATTCGGCTGCCAGGGAGGCCAGGGCAATAATGGTATCCGGCTGGTTGTAGAATCGGTCCATGAATATATCCATGATCCCGTGGATCATGGTGTTGTAATCGGTATGTTCTTTTTCCAGAAAATCAGTATATTGTTCGAAGCTCTGGTCCAGTTCCGCCACCACATCATCCAGGATGTCGGCTTTGGAATTATAATGGTGAAAGACGGCTCCCGTGGTCATGCCGATGTGAAAGGCGATATCCTGGATGGTGGTCTTGTGGTATCCCAGTCGGGCGAACAGATGGGTGGCGGCCTCCAGAATCCGTTTACGGGTTTCAATGCGCTTGGCTTCCTTTTTGTTAACCAGTGACGTCATGATCCTATTCCCAGACGTTTCAGGGTGTCGGATCTGGGTTTTCCCGTGCTGTCCCATCCCCGGGCCGTATAGTAGGCCTGCCGCATCACGGCCATGTCTTTTTCAGAAATCTTATGTCCTTTTGCCGGACCATCCGGCAGGGGGTCCTGGACAAACCGCCGGGGCAGGGTGTCAGATGCCGGATCCATGCCCTGGTCCAGGTTGAACTGCCGGGTGAGATTCCAGATGCGCTCACCCACCTGGTTGAAAATGTCTGCAGAAAAGTCCGTGCCTGTGGCGGCGGACAACAGGTCTGCATAGGTATCGGCACTGATGCCGAAGCTGCCGAAATCGCATTTCACCAGGGTGTCGGTGCCGGCGGAATAATTCTGCAGCGCAATTACCATCTCTGCCTTTCCTTCCGGAGACAAAGGATCGATCTTTCTGCCTTCCCATTCACCGGCCAGTTCATAGGGCACAGTGAATCCCCGCTGGTGGCACCCGCCCCGGTCTGCTGTCATGTAGGCCAGTCCCATGCCTGACATCCCCCGGGGTCCCCAGGCAGGGGTTTCCAGGCCTTTGGTATGCAGGGCCAGATCAGCTGCACTGCCCCCGATTTCTTCGGCCGCAGCCCGCACCCCTTTGGCCAGAAGCTTTCCCAGACCGGACTTTTGAAAAGCCATGACCCGGATCAGATGCTCTGCTGCTGCCACATTGCCGAAGGTCAGGTCTATGCCGGTCGGGGGGGAGAGCAGGCCTTTCTGGCAGGCTTCCATGGCAAAGCTGATGAGACTGCCGCCGGACATGGTATCCAGTCCCAGCAGATCGCATAATTTCACCAGATGGGCCACAGCCCGGATATCGGATATCCCCAGGTTGGATCCCATGAGGGCGGCAGATTCATATTCCACAATATCGGTAACCATGCCTTTGTATTTTCCTGTTCTTATGGCCCCGATTTTCGCGCAGCCGATGGGACACCCCATGCAGGCGTTGGTGCCCAGCCACAGGTGCTTCTGCTGACCCTGGTCCCCCAGGGCCGCAGCCTTGTCAAAGGTGCCGAACTGGTAGTTCCTGCAGGGCAGAAGCCCTGTTTCACTGGCAAATTCCACAGATGCGGCTGTGCCGCCCTGTTTGAGGGTCTGCACATCCGGGCTGGCAGGCAGTTCGCCAAGGGCTTTTTCACAGGCTTTTTTAAACCGGCGGGGATCATGGATGCGCACCAGACGGCTGCCGCGCACGGCCACCGCTTTCAGGTTTTTGGATCCCATGACCGCGCCGGCACCGGCCCTGCCGGCCTGGCGGTTGAATTCACAGGCAATGAGGGCAAACAACACCCGGTTTTCTCCGGCCGGTCCGATATTGGCAATTTTAATGGTGTCATCATTGCATTCCGCTTTGATACGGCGGTTGGTTTCCAGGATATCCAGGCCCCAGAGGTGGTCAGCATCCCGGATCTCTACCTTTTCGTCATCAATCCAGAGATATACCGGTTTTTCGGCCCGGCCGGTGATGATAATGCCGTCATATCCGGCATATTTGATTTCCGGGGCAAAACTGCCCCCGAAATAGGAATCCAGAAACAGATGGGTCAGCGGGCTTTTTGTCACCACGCATCCCCGCATGGCAGGGGCTGATGTGCCGGTCAAGGGCCCTGTCATGAACATGAGCATGTTTTCAGGGCCAAGGGGATCTGTGCCCGGGGATAACCGGGCAGCCAGCAGTTTTGCACCGAATCCTTTGCCGCCGATAAAGTCTTGTTTCAAGGAATCAGGCACTGCCAGGGTGCTGCTGCTGCCTGTGGAGAGGTCAATGGTCACAAAGGTATCTGCATAGGCATCAGTCATTGGTATGCTGCTCCTTGAGAGGGTCTGAAACAAATTCCAGGGCCCCTGCCGGGCAGGCTGCCACACAGGCCGGATCTCCCTGGCACAGCTCGCATTTCACTGCCTTTCGGGTGTCCGGATCCAGGTGCACCATGTCCACAGGGCAGTACTGGACACACAGGGCGCATCCAACGCATTGTTCCGCATCAATCTGCACCACACCCTGTGTGGTCCGGGTGATGGCACCCACGGGGCATACCTGCATGCAGTAAGCATTTTCGCACTGGCTGCACACCACAGGCAGATGATACAGGTGTTCGCTTTTGTGGCGGATATTCAGCCTGGCCCGCCTGGGGTTGAATCCGCCGGTGAAAGCAAGGCTGCAGGCCAGCTGGCAGATGCTGCAGCCAGTGCATTTGTCAAAATGGGTATGGATAAACGGAATGATGGCTGCCTCCTTTTCGGGTAATTTTTTGGTTACGAGATATCACATATTATGTACTATGTAAATATTTTTTTTACGGCATTTTCACGATCAGTGCTGCTAATTTTTAACCCTAAAGAATAGATGCCCGTTTTCTGATGAGCTTGGGGAAGGGGTTTTTGCCTGGCATTAAAAAGTATAACCGATAGAGAAATGGATTTTTCCGGAATCTTCGCCTTTTTCCGGATTCAGGCGGTATCCGTAAAGCAGTCCCACAGGACCCACCGGGGTCATATACCGCAGACCCGAACCTATGGTGAATTTAAAGTCTTCATTGCTGCCGGATTTTGTGGTGTCCTTCAGGGAGCCGGCATCGAAAAATACGGGCAGTTCAAAATTGCGGCCAAGATCAATGCGGGCCTCAATAGATCCGGCAATCTGGGTCTTTCCCCCCACCGGATCGCCAAAGGCATCCACCACCAGTTCATTTTCACCAAAACCCCTTATGTCTGAAATGCCGCCTAAAAAGAACAACTGGTCATCGGGCAGGGCAACATCATCGGAAAAATTCTGGATGGTGCCGTACATGGCCTGGAACGCGAGCACCAGACGGGAAAAGGGCTGGATATAGTATTTGGCTTTGACCTGGTATTTCACAAAATTGTCCAGGTCTTCGAGAATATCCCGGTTATAACCGGCCGATGCATTGACATACAGACCGCTGGTTGGTTTGACGTGGGAATCAACCGACGACCATGTAACAAAAGGGGTGGCTGCTGCAATGCCCCTGGGTTCGTAAACGTCGGGATTGACACCTGCCGTTGTTTGCGTTGCATACTGCTCCCTGGATTCCAGATTGAAAGTGGTGCCCAGTTTCAGGTTCGGTGTCACCTGTTTTTCAAATGACAATGCCGCACCGTATTTCCGGGAGCCGAAGTTCTGGTTCTTGGGCTCTTCTTCAGCCGCATATACATTGAAGTCCGAATAAATGTGTTTTGACAGAAAATCAAAATCGGTTATACCCAGGATAGTTTCATATCCGATCCCCGAGATATGGGCGTTCAGGTAGAGGCTTCTGTTGGTTCCCAGCAGGTTCCTGTTGGCGGCATATACGCCCAGATAAGCATCTTTGGCTGTATCATACCCAAGTCTGGTTTCAAGCAGATAGGGTTTTTTCTCTTCCACCTGCGCCAGGAAAAACACCTGGTCAAGATTTTCCCGGATGCCGACAGCGGAAAAATCGGCCCTTTCAATGCACTGCATATTCCTGATTTCTTTTTGCAGGGTTACAAATTTGTTCAGGGAAACCGGTTCCCCCTGTTCAAGGGTATTGTGCCGCAGAATTACAGATTCTCTGGTATCAAAATTGCCGGTTACCCACACGCCCCCGTTGAAGGCCCTGGTTTTGGGATCCACCGCGAATATAACCCGGCGGTCTTTTCCATCCGGTTCAATGCGGGACTGGACATCTGCGTATATGAACCCTTTTTCTGCGAAAAATGAGACAACCGCCAGGCGGTCATCAGTTACCTGTGAGGGAATGAACGGGGTTCCTTTCCGGGTCTGGACCAGTTGCCGGATATCTTCATCAAACATGTCCGGCAAACCCTTGAACAGGACCTGGGTGACATGCCGGCGGTTCCCTTCAGTCACTTCAAATGCCACATCCCCATACACAACATCTTCTTTTTCGGCATCCTCCCATGCAACATCGGCTGAGACCTGCGTGTCTGCAAATCCCAGACCGGCATAATAGTTTTCCAGGATCTGCGTGTCATCCGGTATGATATCCGGGGCAAAGGGGCCGTCATACAAAAATCCTTTTTCCCGGGTATTGAGAAGGGATTTGAGATTCTCCGCCTCCTGAAAGTCTGCGCCTTTGATAGTCGCGGACCTGACAATATAGCGGGTATTTTCCTTTATGTGTATCTGTATGTGCCGGACCGGTTTCTGATCTGTCATCCGGGTGTCGGAGGTATAATACACTTCACAGTCCCGGTAACCAGCCTTTTTGTATCTGGCTGTGATATTTTTTATGCTCCGTTTCAGCCCGAAATCGTTGCGGTTTCCCTTGGTCCAGATGGTTATGTCCTTTTTCAGGGTATAGGTCATAAATTCCGTGTTCCCTAAGAAAGAAAGACGGTACAGAGGCCCTTCTTCTATCCGGACCACCACCCTGGTTGATTTTCGGGCCATGTCGGTGTGCATGTCATAGGTGGCGGCAGCCTCGGCATATCCTTTTTTCCGGTAATATGCCACCAGGCTGTTGATATCTGCTTCCAGGTTCTTTTGTATGGTTCTTTTTCCTCTGCTCCAGAAAAACAGGGGAAGCTGATAGGATTGCATGCGCATTTTAAGCCGGGTGTCTGAAAAAACCGTATTGCCCGAAAATGCAATCTCCGTTATCCTGAGGGGAACATTTTGGGTTATTTCAATGCGTATGTCCATCTGAAGGCCCTGGTGGGATTGGGCAGTGATGTCCACC
>Ga0102943_1001864_pt1 | contig 12690 bp, 6 predicted proteins | sample SalPonC_black_MG_FD_78174 | JGI IMG/M metagenome (GOLD analysis project Ga0102943, IMG submission 78174) | Salt pond soil microbial communities from South San Francisco under conditions of wetland restoration - Salt Pond MetaG... | ecosystem: Environmental > Aquatic > Marine > Intertidal zone >...
AGTAGTCTCGTCTTGTTTCTGATTTTCACATCCCCGATGATTGCTAATAGTAATGATCGTGGGACAAGTGAAGAGGTTCAAGAGGAAACCGTTATAGGGACCGTTACTGATATGCAAACTGAGGAAGCGCTTCCGGGCGTAAATATTGTACTGAGAGGTACTACAACGGGAACAACTACAGATATATCCGGTAATTTCGAATTACCAGTTCCATCATTAAGCGACACACTTGTTGTTTCTTATATAGGATATCAGACTCAAGAGATCCCAATAAATGGTCGAACCGAGATTGATATAGAAATGCAACAAGCAGTTTTTTTAACGGATGAACTTGTAGTCGTTGGATATGGAGTCCAGCGAAGAAGTGATATTGCCGGTTCTGTTGGGGTTGCTTCAGGAGATGATCTGGAAGAAATGCCGTCATTTAATGCTCTGCAAGGTTTAAGAGGAAAAGTTCCAGGAGTGAATATTATGACAAACTCTGGTTCACCGACCGGAAGTAACAGAGTGATAATTCGAGGTGTTGGAACGATAAATGCGAATGCTGATCCTCTTTACGTAGTAGATGGTGTTGTAAGAGAGGATATTCAGTTTATGAATCCCAACGACATTGAAAGTGTAGAGGTATTAAAAGATGCTGCAGCAACATCTATTTATGGTGCCCGAGGTGCCAATGGTGTAATTATGATTACCACCGAAAGAGGGGGTAGAGAAGGTACAGGAGTAACTGTTGGTTATGAAAGCAGTTTAAGTGCCGGTACGAGAGCCGGTAAAATGGATGTTTTGAATGCTGAAGAATTCATGGAAGTGCAAAGGATTGGTTTTGAGAATGCACCAAAGTATCCTTCATATGGAGGAGATGAGCCGCCTGTGATAGATCCGACAGATCCTCGATTGTTTGACTCGCAGGGGAACCCGCTTTACGATACCGATTGGCAGGATGAAGCTACCAGAACTGCTATTTCACAAGATCACCAGTTAAGTGTTCAGTGGGGTGGAGAAAATTCTTCTTTTGGTGCTTTTTTAAATTATACCGACAGAGAAGGTGTCTTTCTGAATTCCTATATGGAACGGCTTAACTTGAAATTGGTGTATGATGCAAGTCCAACTGAATGGCTTTCAATGGGTACAAATTTATCCATAGGCAGAGTCAATGAAAATAATATTGAAGAGGGAGGCGGTGGAACGAGTGCAAGAAGAACCATTATTGAATTCCCTCCCATTTTCCCGGTTCAGTGGGAAGACGGTAGTTTCCCGGATGCAACACAAATTCAAGACAATGAATTCTCATTTGAAGCTCAAACAAATCCTGTTCACCTTCTTAGAAAATCGGACAGATTGCGAAAAAGAACCATCTTATTCGGTAATGCATTTGCTGCATTACAATTAGCGGAAAATCTTGAGTTTCGTACGCAGTTTGGTGTAGATAATACACTTATGGAAATGAATGACTATTGCCCCGTAGGAATGTTTTCTTGTGGAGGCAGCCCCGATGGTAATGTTTACATTAACAATAATGAAACACTCTATTGGCAAAATGAGAACTATCTGACATATCTGAATGATTTTGGAGCGCATCGACTCAATTCAGTCCTGGGTGCAAGTTGGCAGCAAAGAGATTACAGGGCTAACTGGTTTAGTGCCCAAGGTTTTACAGATGATTTCTTTAGGTTCAACAACGTAGGAGTTGCAACACGTCCCGGACAGCCACAGTCTGATTCCAATGACTGGACGATGAATTCCTACTTTACGAGAAATACATATACCTACGATGATACCTACTCTGCAACTTTTACTGCGAGGATTGATGGATCTTCAAGATTTGGAGAGAATAATAAGTATGGATTTTTCCCATCTATAGGTGCCTCCTGGGTTGTTACCAATGAAGACTTTATGTCAGATATTGATTTCATTAATTATTTGAGATTAAGATCTTCTTACGGAATAACGGGTAACACTGAGATTGGTCTGTATCAATCACTTGCAACAATAGGTTCAGGTACATCTTTGATTGGTGGAGATCGGGCGCCTGTTAGTTTCCCGAATAGACTTCCAAATCCCGATTTAGAATGGGAAAAAACTCATATGTTCAATGTGGGTGCTGAAATTAATTTATTCAATGAGAATATCTTAATAGAGGGTGACTATTATTATAAGTTGACAAATGACTTGTTGTTAAGTCGTCCAATACCTGCCACGACTGGATTTACATCCATTACCGATAACATCGGTTCTGTGTCAAACAGAGGAGTTGATTTTAAAATCACATCTTACAATGCGCGCTCCGCTGATTTTATCTGGACGACAACCTTAAACTTTAACTATAACAAAAACAGGATAGAATCTCTTGGAGCTGAGGATGAAGATATATTTCCAGGCCCATACTGGGTGTCTGGTAGCCAAACCATTCTCAGAGTTGGAGAATCTATTGGTACATTCTGGGGATTTGAAAGATTAGGTACCTGGGATGATCCCGAAGAGGCTGCCGCAGCCGGCCGTGTGGTTGGTGAAGCAAGAAGGTCCGATAACCAAAAGATTATTGGGAATGGTTTGCCGGATTGGACTGGTAGTTTTATCAATAGATTTAGCTTTGGGCAATTTGATGCCACCATTGATTTCCAATTTTCTTTTGGTGCTGACATAATGCAACAATTTTTGCATTCATCAGAAGACAGAATGGGATTAACCAGTGGCCTTGCTACACAATTATACGACTCTTGGACTCCTGATAACCAGGATACAATGGTTCAACAGATTCGTCACTTCTCCTATGCCGGTCAAAATTCACAGGCAGATAGCCATTGGATCGTTCCTGGTTGGTATATCAGAGGTAATCTGTTTTCACTCGGATATAACGTTAACCCATCCGTACTTGAAACAGTTGGGATATCTCGCTTAAGAGTGACTGCAAGTTTACAAAACGCATTTGTAATACATTCTGATGAGTTCAAAGGATATGACCCGGAAGCAACTTCATGGGGCGGCAATTTGCACGCTCAAAATATATTCTTCTACCAATATCCGAAGGCGAGAACATTTACTCTCGGATTAAATCTCAGATTCTAAAATTGTTTAAGGAAACAAAGTCATGAAAAATTATTTAATAATATTTATTGGATTTTTAGTACTAGTTTCTTGTGATGATTTCTTAACGGAAACGCCCGAAACTCAAATTTCTGTAAATCAGTTTTATGAGACACCGGCGCATGCCAGGAGTTCTGTGAATGCACTATATAGAAGCGGAGCAGGTTCTTGGTATAATTTCTCCACAAGTTACTGGGATGGCGTAGATGCCATGCGCAGCGGTTATTTATCTGGATTAATCGAGCACCCGGAAAGCAGGGTGGGGGTTCAGGTTGTTAAAGATCTGTCATTGACCCCGGTTAATTTATCGCAATGGCTAAACTCAGTTTGGTCTGGTCATTACAACTCTATTGCCAGGGCAAATTTAGCTATCACAAATATTCCCGGTATTGAAGGACTCTCTGAAGCTGAAACAAACCGGCTTTTAGCTGAGGCAAGATTCTTTAGAGCTTACAATTACTTCAATTTGGTTAAGAATTTTGGTGATGTACCGTTGGTGATGGAGCCTGTGGAAGGTCTCAGCGGCATATTTGTCCCGAGAGATAACGCTGAAACTGTATATCAGCAGATAATAGCAGATTTAGAATGGGCAAGAGACAATGGTGGATTGTCAACTGTACCATTTCCCATGAATAACTACAGGGTTACTCGGGGACTCGTTGAAACCATTTTGGCAGAAGTCTATTTGCAGATGGCCGGATTTCCCGTACAGGGTGAAGAAAGTATGTACGCAAATGCGGCTGCAGCAGCAAGGTCTGTTATCAATTCAGGTGAATATGAGCTGATTCAGAATGGTCCAACTCCCGAACAGAGTGCATACAATGTTATTCGTAACTCCCAGGTTGAGAGAGAATACATATATGACATTGAATTTAATGCGAATATCAGCTCAAACCCTTATCCAAGTTTAGTCTACCCACGGTCCAGCAGAGCTCCGGGTGTAAAATATACCGATGGATATAACGCTTATCTGTTAACGGATGAGTATATAAATTTCTTTGATCCTGAAATGGATCTCAGAATTCAAAATCAACAAATGTTCCATCATTTTTACGAAACGGAAGGTGGTGAACGAGTTGAGTTCGGTGAACATGCACCCTATCTATGGCACGAAGACGCTGCTGTCTTTGAAACGGGTGTGGGTAGTAATAATCTTCATGCTCTTCGGTATCCACTTGTACTGTTAATTGCAGCTGAAGCGATTGCCCGTACCGAAGGTGTTACCTCTGAAGCGGTTGGATATCTTGCAGATGTCAGGGATAGAGCTTATTGGCAAACTGACAGAAGTGTTATTGTTAACCAACTTTCCGGGCTTTCCGAACAAGAATTTGTTGAGGAAGTTTGGAAAGAGAGATTACGTGAATTAGCCCTTGATTTTAAAGTATGGGACGATGTTCGACGTACAAGAAAATATCCAACATCCTCAGAAAGTAATCCCGGAGAAGTTGAGTTTGTTGATGTTATTGGTGCAACCAATCAAAGGGGTGTACCTTTCCAGGAAAAACACTTGTTATATCCAATTTCAAGTGACGAGATACAGAGAAATCCTGAGTTGACACAAAACCCGGGATATTAATAAAATTCCGGTTATTAATTTTAAAGGACCTGGTCAATAATCGACCGGGTCCTTTTATAATCTCTACTTACCTACCTGTTTACCATGACTTGTTGTGTCGAATAAACCTGGTTTACATTCACTTTGCTTATAAAATAACAGCAATAGGAATAATAGAATGGAATCTGCACGTAAAGTTAGACACGGAGGATTGATGAAAATACTAGTAGCCATATTTATCACATTTTTGGGTTATTCTCATTCCAATGGCCATGATATTTATACGAGTGAATTGACAGTTATTCAGCGAGACTCTGTTTTACACTTAGAGCTTAGGATGAACGCTTTCGAGTTAGAAGCTTTAGGGGGAAGAGAGATGATTAAAAATGGAGTGATTGATTGGGATCGATTTTCAGAAGGTAAACAGGAAATAATCACCAAGCTTAATAAAGCCCTCGTTTTAAAACTGGATAATAATCCACTAAAAACTGATAAAACAGGAGTTACAGTGGATGACACTCATCATCTCATATTTAGAGCTCACTATAATTTACTCGAAGATCAAAAGGGTGGTCTACTAAGAATTGAATCAAAATTACGTGAATTTACCAGTCGTTCGCATGTTACTAAAGTGCGATTTAAAAAATCAGAACACCAAGAGAATGCACAACTAGAGGGCGATAGAAATTCTGTTGAATTTAAATTAGTGAGCAGAGATAAGAAAGAGAAAAATAGGCTCTCTGATTCAAAAGCATCATCAAACTAATTCATGAAAATTGGTAAATAATATGAGGAAATTAAATCTACTTTCATTTAGCATAATTTCAATTTTCGTTTATACTCTATTTGTAAATTTTTCAAATGCGAAGTCCATAGTTAATCAAAGTGAGTATATATGGAAAATCGGTGACAACGATGGCTTATCAATTGAGTTCAAAGCTGGACATGAAGAGGAGTTTACTTTTGATGTTTCTGAGCACCAATCGCCCGATTTTCCCGGACGACATTTAGGGTCGAAGTCGCCGATTACAGGTGAAATAGAAAGCCCTTATAACATAGTTTTTGATCTGCCGGATCACCAGGGGGGAAACTACAGTTTAACCCTGGATCTAATCTATAGCACCGGATCACCGGAACTGATTGAGATATCCGTGAATGGAAAAAATGGAATATTTCCGGTTGAATACGACGTTAAACAGGATGCCAATGACGGGGAGGCAAATTCGCTACTTCTGACAAAACAACGTTTAGTTGTACCGATTAATGGGGAGTGGATTCATGAAGAAAATAATCAAATTACTATTGTTCCTATCGGTGTGGGGGGTATGTCTTATGATGCAATAAGTTTTGAGAATGATGAAAATCTAGACGTGACGTCGAAATCGCCCCATTTGAAACCAAGTGTATACTATCAATACGAAGATGGAGAACTAAAAGGAGTAGCTCATCTTGAAATACCTTTTGAATCTTCTATTGAGAATGGCGAAGCAGAGATAGAGTTTGAAAATGAACGAGTTACTACTTCATTTAATAGCAATGGATATGATTTCGGATTACTGCGGAAAAAGGTCATGGTGCCAGACTTAGAGGCTGCCGAAAAGATCACCCTTGACGTGAGTCTGGATCAGAACTCAGTGAGTATTGAACAGCAATATGTACCCGAAAAAAAATGGACACTTTTTGTAACGCCCAGGGTTCATAATGATGTAGGTTTTACCGACCTGCAGCCACACGTGAATGAGCTGGATAATCGTAATACAGATCGTGTGCTTGAGGTGCTGGATAAGTATCCATCTTATGTGTTCAATTTCGAGACGAGCTGGCTGGTTGATAATTACCTGGAAAGCAGAACCGATTATTACAAAAACAAATTTCTGGAGTATTCTGTTGAAGGAAGAGCTCCGGTAAATGCATTGTATTTAAATCTTTTAACAGGCCTTTCATCCGGTGAAGAGCTCTATCGTGCTACTTACTACACGTATAAATTGCACCGGGACCATGGTATAGATTTCAATTGGGCCTCGTTAACGGACGCCCCTTCACACAGCTGGTTTCTTCCGACTTTACTTACGGATGTTGGAGTAAAAGGATTTGTAGTAGGCAGTAATCAAACCAGGGCTCCCATTCTTCGATTCAGCAATCTCAATGAAGAATCTCCATTCTACTGGGAGGGTATGAACGGAGAAAAAATTATGAAATGGTATGCAAGGAGCTATCTGCACCTGGCCAGGCTGACGAGGGTTGGAGGCTGGCAGGGTCCCCCGAATCTCGAAATTATGAAGGTAAATGTGCCACAGGCACTGGAGCGTTATCGCAGAGATGATTACGCACCGGACGCAATTATGATCTACGGAGCCTACGTGGATAATGCATTGATTCCGGAAGATGCCGATGCTACCATCATTGAAGAGTGGAATTCAGAATTTGAATATCCCAAACTGGTGACCGCCTCAGATGCAGATTTCTATGATTATATAGATGAAAATTTTAGTGATGATCTTAAAACGTACAGAGGGGGAGCCGGTGCATATTGGGAAGATGGTGCTGCCTCGACCTCCAAGGCAACCAAAAAAGTTCAGAAGGCACAGGAGATGCTGCCAATGGCTGAAACTGCAGCAAGCTTTTCATCAATGCTGATGCCGCGATACTCATATAAATCTGAACTATTCAATGACATTTGGAAAAACATACTCTTTTATAATGAACATACCTGGGGAGCCTTTAATGCAATCAGTCAGCCTGAAAGAGAATTTGTGACGAGACAGTGGGAGATCAAAGAGAATTACGCAAACAAAGCTGACTTGAGCACACGTACAGTTTTGACACGTTCACTGAACCGGGTTAGTCAGTTATTTAAGGTTGAAGGGAGTACCGTTTTTGCGTACAACTGGCAGCCCTGGATGCGATCCAATCCAGTTGAGTTAGAACTCAATGCCGGGGAATATCTCTTTGACCTGGAGAAAGAGATGCCACTGGAATACGACGTAATTTACGAGAAGGATGGTTACAAGAAAATTCGCTTTATAGCCAGAGATATTCCTGCAATGGGTTATAAAGGTTATGAGATACGATCAGCAGAGGTTCCATCAGCTGAAAAAGATGAATTTTCAGGTAGCACTGCTGAGAATCAGTATTACAGGCTTACTGTAGATACCAATACAGGCGGACTGATCCGTTTATATGATAAAGAATCCGGTAAAGAGATTGTGGATGAAAATGCTTCATACTCTCTGAATGAATACCTCTACGTAAGCGGTGGTGAGGATACAAAAATTATCAACCATGGAATGGGGATACCGCCTGCTGACCTGCAGATCCATAAACCTACAGATGTCAGAATCATAGAAAATAGTGAGACATCTGTTGGACAGAGAATCATTGTTGAAGCCCTGTCGCAAAATACACCGATGATTCGCAGTGAATACAGGTTATATAATGATATAAAAAGGGTTGATATTATTAATATAGTTCATAAAGAAGCGACCCTGGATAAAGAGGGGGTATATTTTGCTTTTCCGTTTATGTCTGAAGACCCTGAGCTTGCCTATCAAATTCAAAATGGCTGGTTGCGTCCAAATGAGGACCAACTTCCAGGAGCGGCGCGAGAATGGTTTACGACTCAAAATCTTGTTAGGGTAAACGACGGTAATTATTCAATAGCATGGGCTTCGCCGGATGCTCCTTTATTTACTTTGACTGATATTAATCGTGGAGAGTGGCCTACCCATTTAGATATTGAGAATGGACATGTTTTCTCTTACGTGATGAACAACTACTGGTTTACCAATTATAAGGCGAGCCAGGAGGGTGAATTTACTTTCAGTTACTCCATTACAAGTGGTGAAAATATGAGTCGGGAAGAGTTGGCTCAATTTGATGCCGATATTCGAAGCCCGATAATTGGGTATCCGCTTCTTTCTACCTGGGCGGCCGGTGTGGAGGCACAAGATCGTCCATTGTCCGCTGAAAAAGGGAGCTTCTTTTCTTTAACTGATTCAGAAAACTTACAATTTGTGACCCTAAAGCAGGCTGAGGATGGAAATGGATGGATACTCAGGCTTCTTGAAACAGCAGGTAAAGAAGGTGAATCCGAATTGTCAACAGATCTGCTGGATATTGATGCGGCCTACCTGGCAAATGGAGTTGAAGAAAACCAGAGAGAATTGCGCGTTGAAAATAATGCGGTAAATATCCCTTATCAGGCGAATCGATATACTACGATCAGGCTTGTAACAAAAAGCAGGCTGTTCGATCAATAACAGGATAGGTTCACGTTGTGAAAGTAGGGTTTGGATTATATAAACAGATGCTTGACGATGAACACTTTGCCTTTGCAAAGCAGGCAGGTGCTACCCATGTCGTTGCCCATCTTACCGATTATTTTAACAAAGGTGAGGATGAGAACAGAACAGATCAGCCGGTAGGAGATGAAAAAATGGGGTGGGGCATTGCTCAAAAGGAGGATGTTTGGTCGTACGAAATGCTGATTTCATTGAAGAAACGGGTAGCCAAACACGACCTTGAACTGGAAGCCCTTGAGAATATCAACCCTCTATTCTGGCACGACATATTGCTGGATGGCCCCAAACGGGATGAACAGGTTGAGAATGTCAAACAATTAGTCCGAAATATGGGAAGGGCAGGAATACCAATCCTTGGATACTATTTCTCATTGGCTGGAGTTGCCGGCAGAATCAGGGGGAGCTTTGCTCGTGGAGGTGCTGTTGCTGTAGGGATGGAAGGTAAGTCTGAAGTTATCGACACTCCTATTCCACGTGGAATGGTTTGGAATATGATTTATGACTCTTCACTGATTAAATCAGGAGATGTTATGGAAACGATCAGTCGCCGGGAATTGATCAGGCGACATCGAGATTTTTTAAATGAAATTTTACCTGTTGCAGAAGAATCGGGTGTTAAATTAGCTATGCATCCGGACGACCCTCCCCTGGAAGAGATCAGAAAGCAGCCGCGGCTTGGATATCATCCGGATCATTACAAAGAGATCATCGAAACCAGTGAAAGTCCAAATCACGTTATGGAACTTTGTTTGGGGACTATAGCCGAGATGGCCTCAGGAGATATATACGATACGGTTAAGCATTTTGCTGAAAGAAATGAAATCGGATATATCCATTTCAGAAATGTCAGGAATAGGGTGCCGTATTACAAAGAGACTTTTGTGGATGAGGGTGATATCGATATGGCTCGAATTGTGCAAATTCTCAGAGAACACAACTACCAGGGTATGATTATTCCGGATCATGCTCCTCAAATGTCATGCGAAGCACCATGGCATGCCGGGATGGCGTTCAGTATGGGGTACATAAAAGCTTTGATTCAGCACTTATAAACATCTAATTAAAAACGAAATTTCAATATAAATGAACAACGAGATGGAAGAAGAAAAAGGTAAAACTGTAAATTTTTTCGTTGGTTCATATTCAGATGATGGTCCCTATGTTCCCACTGCAAATGGGGAAGGAATTCTTTCCTGTACCCTTGATTTAAAATCGGGAAAAATAGAAAAGAACAGTCTATGTGAAGAAGGAGTTAATGCCACATATTTGGATAAAAGTCCGGATGAAAAATACCTTTTTGCTGCGATCGACAGGTTCTCAGAGGTTGGATCTGTGAGTGTTTTTTCGATTGGCAGCAATGGTTCACTTTCTAGACTATCAACACAATCTTCACACGGTAAATCAACCTGCCATATTGCGTTAGATCGCTACGGAGAACGAGTATTCCTCAGTTCATATGCCGACAGTAAGCTTACGGCGTATAATTTTAGCGGGTCCGAAATTTCTCCAGCTACAGAGATTATTACCTATGAGGGGAGTGGACCCAATGCAGAGAGACAGGAAGATTCCCATGCTCACCAGGCAATGGTTTCACCCGATAATAAATGGTTATATGTCTGCGATTTGGGAAGCGATAAAATCTGGATGCATGATATGGCCGATCTTGAGAATAACATAAGGAGTATTGATGTGCCTCCGGGATATGGGCCCAGGCACTTAGTCTGGAATGAACCGCTAAACAAATCATATGTCTACTGCGAGCTGAATTCACATATTTTGCTTTATGATTGGGACCAGGAGACCGGGAATATGAATTTAGTTGAGGATATTGCAGCTCTTCCTGAAGAATATAAAGGACAGGCTGCCGGTTCGGCAATTCGCATTCACCCGAAAGACAAAGCACTTTATGTTTCGGATCGGGGGCAAAATAGTATAATTGTTCATTCTATTGGTGAATCTGGTCAGTTGAAATATGAAAATTGGTTTTCGGTCAGGGGAAAAACTCCCCGCGATTTTGCTGTTGATCCTACAGGCAACTGGTTACTGGTAGCTAACCAGGACACAGACTCCATTGTGACATTTAAGTTGGACGATGAGTCTGGTCTGCCTGTAGGTGAATACGCTTCACCATTTGAGTGTGGGACTCCGGTAAGTATTCAATTTTTAACTCCCTAAGTTGATTTGCTATGATATCTTTTCCAAAGAATCGGTGTTTTATCACAGATAAATGGCAATACAATGGTATGCAAGTTGTCTGGTTAGAAAATGACCTGATAAGAGTAGGGGTACTAGTGGGGCGTGGAGCTGATATTTTTGAATTTCGGTATAAACCTGCAGATCTGAATTTTCTTTTACGGTTACCCGGAGAGATTAATAATCCTCAAAAAACGTTTCCACAGATACGGGATACAGCCAATCAAATGGAGGACTATTACTATGGCGGATGGCAGGAAACGCTGCCAAACAGCCCTTCTTTCAATTACCGGGGTTCCCTATTTGGTCAGCATGGTGAAGTGTGGGCGATTCCCTGGGATTATAGCATCATTAATAACAGTCCTGAAGAAGTATCTCTGAAATGTTGGGTTCGTCCACTGCGTACTCCATTAATGGTCGAAAAAACAATAACGCTCACAAACAATAGCCCGAAATTACAGATATCCTCTACTGTTTCAAATGAATCGAATACTCATTTTGATATGATGTGGGGCCAGCATATTGCTTTTGGTTTGCCATTCTTAAAAGATGGAGCAACCGTTGAAATCAATGCAAAAAAGATGGAAACAGAACCCAATATGCCGGATCACAGGCGATTTGAACCGGGAATGGAAACTGAATGGCCAAAGGCTTTAAACATTTCGGGAGAGGAAGATAATGCAAGTTTTATTCCGGCTGAAAATGAGCAGCCCTATTCGGACCTTGCCTACTTATCCGGGTTTGGAGATACAGGCAGGTACACCATTATGAATAAGGAAAAGAAGATCGGTTTCGGTTTAGAATGGGATGCCTCACTTTATGAATACGTTTGGTTTTGGCAGGAACGATATGGCACCCAAGACTCTCCCTGGTGGGGCAATACGTATGCAATAGCATTAGAACCCTGGACATCTAAGAGTCCATCCGACCCTGAAGGTGCTATTCAGAGAGGGGACTGGTTGCGACTCGATCCTCGTGAAACCAAAAAAACATCGATGAAGGCTTTTCCGGTAGATAACAATTAAAGAATAATTATGAAGCAAAAGCACATTATAGTAACCGGAGGAGCCAAAGGAATCGGTGCTTGCTGTGCACGTTTATTCGTAGAAAACTCTCATCATGTCACTATTCTTGATGTCGATGATGAAGAAGGGAATAAATTGGCGGAGAGTTTGGGAGATTTATCTCAATTTATCAAATGTGATGTCTCTGATACAGATCAAGTAGCGAATGCAGTTGAAAAGGCGATCGAACGGTTCGGTGAAATTAGTATACTAGTCAACAACGCCGGAATTAACCCTTATGGTACCGTTACGGAAACATCCGATGAGCTTTGGGACAGGGTGATGAATGTAAATTTGAAAAGTCATTTCATCTGTGCGAGGGAGTGCATTCCTTCGATGCTTCGGAACGGAAAAGGAGTTGTTATCAATGTTTCCAGTGTGCAGGCATTTTTGAGCCAACAGAAGGTAGCGGCTTATACAACATCAAAAACAGCTCTTTTAGGACTTACACGAAGCATTGCTGTTGATTACAGTCCCGTAATCCGTTCAGTAG
>Ga0102943_1001866_pt1 | contig 12675 bp, 14 predicted proteins | sample SalPonC_black_MG_FD_78174 | JGI IMG/M metagenome (GOLD analysis project Ga0102943, IMG submission 78174) | Salt pond soil microbial communities from South San Francisco under conditions of wetland restoration - Salt Pond MetaG... | ecosystem: Environmental > Aquatic > Marine > Intertidal zone >...
AAGTCAACGGTAAAGTATTTGACGATGTGGGAGATGATACTGAGTTGATGCAGGACAGCCGCTTTTTTTCTGATCAGATCGCTCCGCAGTTCCCAATGGAATTTCTTATAAATACAGAAGAACCCGATGGTGCTCTCTCTGTCGACTTACTTCAGAGAGTATCGCAGTTTGAGCAGAAGCTGCTTGAGTATCCTGAGATACATCGGGTTGTTGGCTTGCATACACTCATGGGAGAAGTTCACCGGGTATTAACTGGTGGAAAAAGAAATGAAGATTTAGATAACCCACTGCCCGATAGTGATCAGGCGATTGCTCAGTATACTCTTTTAATGGAGATTAATGAGGCTGATGAACTCTACAATTTAGTAGATTTTGACTACAGAAAGCTTCGCATTACTGCACAGACAGAAGATGCCGGGTCAAAACGCATAAACGAAATTCGTGATGAGTTTAGAAGTGAAATGGAGAGACTCTTTCCTGATGAGGAGGTTACCGTAACTGGTACAACAATTCTTAGTGCAGATCTTACCGATAAGATTGTTTATTCATTGGCCTGGAGTATTATGCTCGCCATCTTTGCCATTACCTTTATCATGGCAATGCTATTTAAAAGTTTTAAGATGGCTTTGATCGCGTTGGTGCCAAATCTCATTCCTTTATTAATTGTGGGAGGCGTGATGGGTTTTGCGGGAATAGATATTAAACCCTCAACAGCTGTAATATTCACAATTGCTTTGGGTATAGCTGTAGATGACTCCATTCACTATCTTGCCAGATTCCGGATTGAATATCTGAAAAGTAAGGCAATGCTTCCTTCTTTAACGGCTACAACGGTTCGAACCGGACGGGCCATCATTGTAACCAGTTTAATATTGATTGCAGGATTTGGGACGCTCATTACCAGCGCCTTTACATCCACTGCAATGATGGGAATCCTGGTCTGTACAACCATCTTTGGAGCTTTAATGGCAGACCTTTTTGTACTCCCCTCTCTATTTTACTGGCTCAAACCCAAGCTCAAGATTTAATTCAAGGCTTTATTCAGGCGTGCAATAATCTTTTTATGAATCTCTTCTTGCGATTCAGTAGCATCAATAACCTCAAATCTTTTTAAGCGGGAGAGCTGATCATAGCCGTCGCAAACTTCTCTGAAAAAATCCTCACCGGCTTTTTCCATTCTATCTTTTGTTCCGGTTTGTGTTCGTTTTGCTGCCTCCTTAGGGTCAATGCATAAATAGAAGGTAATATCTGGTTCTGTGTTGTGGGTAGCCAGCTTATTTAATGTCTCGATATGGGAAAGCTTGGCTGATTTACGGCCGTACCCTTGATATGCTGTTGTTGAGTCAAAAAAACGATCAAGAATGACGATCTCGCCATCTTTCAATCTTGGGATAATCTCTTCTGCTACCAATTGTGATCTTGCAGCAGAAAATAATAGTAGTTCTGTGGTGGGATCCATATCCTCAGTTTCATGTAACAGCAAACTCCTGATTTTTTCTGAGATTTCGGTTCCACCCGGCTCTCTGAAGACAGAAAATTCTACTCCTTTTTTATTGAAATATTCTCTTAAAAGTTTGATTTGAGTTGACTTTCCACATCCGTCAATTCCTTCAAATGATATGAGCACGATTAAGTAATCAGGTTTTAGTTGAAATCATCCATCAGGCTGATGGGTTCTTTAGGCATTACGATAGCCATCGCAATATAAGCAAGAATTGCGGTACCTGAACTCATAAATAAAGCCACAAGAAACAGAATTCGGACAATGGTTGAGTTCATTCCAAGGTATTTTGCCAAGCCACCGCATACACCTGAAATTTTTGAATCGGTGCGAGATTTCATCAGTTTATTTGAACTGCTATAAGCATAAATTTCACTTTGTGAGGCTTTGCTTTTGCCTTTTTTATAAGTTCTCTCCTTTTCGTTATACAAAAATTGGTCAAGTTTGTCATACGTCTCCTTAACCTGCTCTTCTTCTATAGCCTCAGACATTTTCTTTTTATCGCCAGACTTTTTAAACATCGCCAAAAGCGTAACCGCTAATAATGCACCACCTATATAAGGCATAAACTGTATAAGGCCACCAATGAATGGCAAAGACCCCAACCCTAATAATTCTGTAGCAACGCTATGACCTACGTATGCAAAAGCAGTAAAAACTAAAGCTAAACCGGTTATGGTGCGGATATTCCAGATGCTGGGAGTCGGTTTTTTTTCATTCTCTTCCAGAAACTCTTGAAGCGTGCTTTGCAATTCACGGTCCGAAACAGCAAGTGAGGAGTCAATAGGTGAAGTTTTTGTGCTCATAAGTCAGATTTTTAGAAGATCCAATTTGTCAATACTACGATTACCCATTCTACTTGTTTCACTTTTATTGATTTATCTGTCTACTACTATTCTAGCTCAAAATTCTTTTCTCGGTAATCAAAATATCCAACGGCACGTCGTAATAATCAACGGGTATAGGCTTTTTAGACAGCTGTGTTTCAAATAGAAGTCCTGCTTTAACAGATTTAGTAGCTGCCAAAAAGCGATCGTAATATCCTTTTCCATATCCCAAACGATTTTTTTGAAGGTCTCCGGCTACCATAGGTACAAAGATAACATCTGGATTTACCTCATCAAGCAGTTCTTGGTTAACCGGCTCGGGAACACCCCAGCTGTTTTTTTTCAGTGATTTTGTTGAATCGATTTCACAATGTTTCAATTTACCGGCCTCCTTCATGACCGGAACAATGACCTTTTTCTTTTTACTTAATGCATAATCCATAATAGAGAATGTATCCACCTCATTCCGCTCACTCATTGAAGCGTATATGTGAATAGTTTCAGCTTCTTTGAACTCTTTAAGCGAAACGACTTTATCGAATATTGCAACATTAAATGAGGCAAGTTGAGCTTCGGATAGTTGAATTCTTCGCTGCTGATAAAACTTCCTTAAGCTATTTTTTTGCTCTCTTATTTTATCAGAAATCATAAATAGATAAGCTTGTGTGTATCCGGTTCATGATTTTCAAGTGATTTCAGCAGATCATCGAAAAGTTCAGTTCCGTACTTATTTAAATAGTAGATAAACGCAATTTCACGTTCCTGAAGATTGCCATTAGGAAAAAAGTTCGATTGTATTTTTAATATTCTCTCCAATTGGGTTTTCTCCTGCTGTTTGAGAGACTTATAGAGTTTACCCTTTAATTTATCGAGTTCTGAAAAATAAGTTGAACTTGCCTTTCCGGCTGTGTTTTTTAGGGTAGGATCAATTTCACCAATTACACTCTTCTTTTCATCCGTAATGGAATCGATGCGTTGCTTCCAGTCACTAAATATTTTTTCCAGATCCGGTTGATCGGTCTGGTCAATATACTCTGATTCTAAATCTTCGATGCGATTATTATAATCATTCAGACTGAAAGGTAGCTTTCCCATAATTCGATCAACGCTGCTTTCTATGAGGGTACCACTGAATCTTGGAACAATTTGAGGCATAGACTGCTCAAAATAGTCATAAATTCCACTCATTTGAGCGTAATAAGCTATTTCTCCGGGACCGGCTACATAACTTAATGTTGGTAGAATTCTGTCCTGTAGAATGGGCCTTAAAAATACATTTGGTGAAAATTGATTTGGATTCTCATTTACGTCTTTGATTAGTTCATTTGAAGTCCAGCGCTTATTGCTGTTACCAATAAACCATATTTCACCGTCATATTGTATCTTCACCCGTTGGCCAATATCTGAGATATAAAAGAGATTACTGTTGTTGAGATGTACCTGTCCCTGATAGCCCAGTTTTTCCAGTTTCTTGGTATTCTCTTTCAAACGATCTGATATATCATCTGCCTTGTCAACACTTTTTGTGAGGATGCTTTTAGATAATGATTTTAGCGCATCGTCATTACTGCCGGCAAGTATCAGCCCATGCTTTCCAAAAAGTTTTTGCATAAAAAGGCCAAAAGCTTGCACAACAGAGTGTTTTTCGTTGTAGCTGCTGTCGAGAATTTCCCATAAATCTTTACTGAAATCTGTATCAATCAATCCATCTTTTATACAAGATCTCAGTTGATGTTGTACTTCTTTTAAAGAATATTCACCGACTCTTTTTCCAGGTTCATCGAACGAACTGCTGCATTTAGTTATTTCGTCTCTTTTGATAAGACTAAATTGTGAAATCTCATCTATATCATGATCCTCGTCCGCCAGCCAAAATACGGGTACAACCGGTCGGTTTAACTCCTTCTCATATTTTTTTGCAAGCTGAATTGCTGTCAGAGTTTTTAGAATGGTATATATCGGGCCGCCATATAAAACCATCTGCTGGCCGGTAACTACTGCGAGAGATGATGGGTCACGTAATTTTTCAATATTTAAAAGCGTAGTTTCCGACGGTTCAAACTGTGTGTTAAACTCTTTGAGTGCATCACACACTTTAGTTCGATCAGAAGGAAAAGAGAGATTTTCAGCGTTAGTTTTTAGACGCTGAATGTTGAATGGCGGAATTTCAAAAAAGTCAATTATCTCACTCTTCTGCTGTATATAATCCTTAAAAAGCTTTGAAAATGGTAGTTCAGAAAAAGTTTGGGATTTTATATTCACTTCACCCTTTCAGTTTTTGAATTTTATCTCTGATTTTAGCAGCCTTTTCATAGTTTTCCGTCTCTATGGCTGTTTGGAGTTCTTTTTCCAGTTCCTCCATTTTAGTCATTTCTGTTCTTCCCGGCTCCTGCTCTCCCTTTTTACGTTTCCCTTTCCCTTTTGACGTTGATTCTACCGAGGTTGTATCTGTTTCAATACCGGCTTCATCCAAAACAGTAGTATTTACAAATATGGAAGCACCAAAACGGATTGCTAAAGCAATTGCATCGCTTGGGCGTGCATCAATGTTGAATTCATTACTTTCGGCACCTATACAGTGAATTTGAGCAAAAAATGTACCTTCATTGAGGTCGTTAATTACTACTTTATCTACTTGAGAATTGAAGTTCTCAACTATACTCTTAAGCAGGTCGTGGGTCATAGGCCTGGGAGGTTTGATACTCTCCAACTCCAACGCAATGGCTTGCGCCTCAAATGTACCAATGATAATTGGCAGCCTTCTGTTACCTTCAGTTTCTGATAATATCAAAGCATAGGCGCCACCGCTGCTTGGGCTGGTGGAAAGACCCAAAATATCCATTTTGACTGTCTGCAAATCAATCTCCTTAAATTTTATAATTCCTTATCTTCCTTAAAGGTAACTAATTATTTTTTTCACTTAAACAGTTCTTTACTGTTCTATAACCATAAACACGTTTTGGATTTAAACATTCCGATTAAAAAACAGATCTGGAAAATAGCTGCAGTCGGTCTTGGGATTATTTCATCTATCTTAATCATACATATCATGCAATTTATAAATATTGCATTGTATCCGGTTGAAGAAACTATTTCGGAGTTTAATGCATCTGTTTATGATGACTTTATCAGAGGCAATCCTATTTTTTTAATTGGAATATTGTTCAGTAATCTCACAGGTAGTTTTTTTGGAGGTGCTATAGCCAGGCTTACTCACCATTCAGTAACCATTTTATCAGCCGGCTGGGTTGGTGTTGTACTTTTGGGACTAGACTTCTACAATCTTTTATCGGTTGATTACCCGCTGTGGTTTTGGTTACTTTCGTTAATCATTTACATTCCGGCTGCTTGGTTTGGAGCGTTTGCAGTCACATTTACTCAGAATAGACAAATTGAGGTCTCACAGTGAAAATTGATATTAAAGAAAAACGAAACCCGAAAACCGGTAACCCCATTACAGTAATTTCAGGAGTTAATCACAATCCGCAGCATATTGAAAAGCTTGCTAAAAAGTTAAAGAGCAGCTGTGGTGCCGGTGGACACGTTGATGGTAAAACGATTGTAATACAGGGATCACACACAGAAAAAGTAAAAACAATTTTATCCTCAGAAGGTTTTACATTTTAAGTGTTTAGAATAGTTAAAATTCAGATATATTTATCCCTTAAACTAGAGTAAGATTTTTTTAAATTGCTCCTGATAACTAAAACTCAAATTATTTATAGCTTTGGAAAAGGATAACAAAAAAATTCTTCTTGTAGAAGATGATGGCGTACAGCAGGTTATAATGGAGCGATTCATCAATAAACTTGGGCATACGGTACTTGCAACGGTGTCAGAAGGCGCTGCTGCTGTCGATTCAGCTCTGAAGCTAAAAGGTGTTGACCTAATCATTATGGACATCAAGCTTGGAGACGAACTGGATGGAATTGATGCCATGAAAGAGATTCGTAAGAAATCGGATGTAAAAGTTATATACATAACGGGTAATACCGATGATCTTACTAAGAACAGAGCATCTGAAACTGATCATGAAGCTTTTATATCTAAGCCTATTACCCCGGAAAATCTTGAACGAGCCATCTCAAAAGCTTTTAAAACATAATAGAAATCTATTCGTAGTACCTGAATGAAAACAAGAGATCATTTTCAGGTTTATTCATTATGAAACTAAAATCAGTTTTTTTATTCGCCTTATTTTTTTATCTCATTCTCCCCTATCAGGCCCAATCAGAGAGTAAGAATTTAACTTATGAAACCCTGCAATCCGATTCACTAAAAGTGGGTGTTGTATTAAGCGGTGGTGGTGCGCGAGGTGTTGCCCACATCGGAATTTTAAAGGCACTTGAAGAAGCCGGTGTTCAAATAGATTACATTACCGGTACCAGTATGGGTGCATTGGTTGGCGGACTATATGCAATTGGATATTCCGCCGATCAACTCACAGAATTGAGCAGGAGAAGTAATTTTATAGAGCTTTTTACAGAGACCCCAAATCGCAGATATACGTCCAACTACGAAAAAGGATTTGATGAACGAACTATTCTAACCGTTCCGATTAACGAGAGTGGTTTGTCTTTACCACAGGGCATTATAACCGGCCAGAATATTTATTCCTATCTATCACGTTTGCTTTGGTCAGCTCACGGAACAGAAGATTTTGATAACTTTCCCATTCCCTTTGCTGCAGTTGCTACGGATGTTGAAACCGGTGAAGCCGTTGTGTTTCGATCCGGATATTTGCCTGATGCAATTCGCGCCAGTATATCTATTCCATCGGCGTTTGTACCACACGAAATTAATGGTAAACATTATTTAGATGGCGGACTTTCGCGAAACCTGCCTGTGCAGGATGCATTAGATATGGGAGCAAATTATATAATTGCTGTCGATGTAACATCTGCCCTGGTTCCCAGTGACAGTTTAAATACATTGACTGAGATTATGAATCAGTCTGTTCAGTACAGAATAAATGAACGAGTAGAGGAAGAAAAGAAAAAAGCCGATTTAGTAATCACGATGCCGGAAATTGATGAATATTCCGTTGCTTCTTTTGATATGATAGATACATTTTTAGAAGCCGGTCTAAAAGCAGGTGAAAAATATTCAGGAGAATTCAAAGAGATTGCCGAAAGACAAAACGGGCAGTATAAATCAAGAAAACCAATAGACGCCCCTTCTCCACTTCCTATTCAGGACGTAATTATAGAAGGAAACAATCTGTTTGATGATGATTTCATAAAAAGAAAATTACAGTTTGAAACGGGCGCAAAACTGGGGCCTGAAATGATTGATGAGAAAATCAGCAGGCTGTACAGCTCACAATATATTGAGCAAGTAACGTATCGAATAAAACCGGATACACTTTATTACTATAATCTGCACATCAATATAAAAGAGAACCAGAGTAACGATTTCAAAGTTGGTTTGAGGTATGAATCACAAACCAAGGCTTCTATCTTCTTTGAAGCCTCGTTTCAAAATCTGTTTCACGAAGGATCAATTAACAAGCTGGAGTCAAGATTGGGTGACCAGTTGATGTTTGGAGCTGATTACATCTACTACGGAGCTTTAGGTTCCAGGTTTGCTGCACTAACAACATTACAATATCACACTGAAAATGTGGATTGGTTCGTGAATGAAGAGAGAGTATCCAGATTTGAAAATCATGTTATTCGCGGTGAAGTTTCTTTTGGGAATTATTTCAGTACACAGCATCTATTTGCACTGGGCATTCGAAAAGATTTTAATTACCATAGAAATGAAATCAATCCACAACAAGTAGAACCGGTGAGTGAGGGATATCACGCTCTATTTGCGAAATACAGATACGATTTTCTAAATAGGAAATCGTATCCATCGAACGGACATAAGGTATTGGCTCAGTTTTATTATAGCGATCCCTTGGTCTTTAGCCCAATACAATTTTCTTCACTAAACTTTTTTTGGAATGGATACTATGAGTTATCAAGTAAAATCTCACTAACAAATTCTCTGCTGGCGGGTTACTCTTATGGTAACGAATTGCCATGGGGTTATTGGTACACCCCAAATAGATACTATCGAGAAATTGGTTACCTCCGATTTGGTGGCATTAACAGATATGAAGTTTCCACCTCTCACGTACAAATGGCTTCCCTTGGCATCCAGGCAGAACCATTTTATCATAGATTTATCAATATTGATTTATATGCGGGACGATTTTTAAACGAATGGAATCTAAACCCCAAAATAGATGATATTGATTATGGAGCTTCACTATCTTTAGGAGCATTAACCATTGTTGGTCCAATTAAAGCAATTATTTCTACCGGTACGGTAAACTCTTTACAAGCAGAACTTCAAATAGGATATCAATTTTGAAAAACGAAGCTGAAATCAGGGAACAGATTTCAATTATTCAACAAGAATTGAAGAATAAACCAAACAGTGCCAATTTGCTTCATGATTTGGGTATTGGTCACTATCTTTTAGGTGAACTATCAGAATCCGTAAAGTATCTGCAAAAAGCAGTTGATTTGGATCCGAATAAAGTAGCTTTTCTTTTTAATTTGGGTAACGCTTTCAATGAAAATGATCAGCCGGACCTTGCAATAGATATTTACCTCAGGGCATTGGATCAGAACCCGAACCATATTCCTTCCCTAAATAACCTGGCGGATTGCTATGAGCTTGTAGGCCAGCCAGATAAAGCTCATGAATTGTTTCACTACCTGACACGAATTAATGGCGAAAATGCACTTTCGCATTTTAACCTGGGTAATTTCTTCCTGAGGCAGAACCAGCATATCGAAGCTGCTAAGTGTTATGAGGAAGCTATAAAAAGAGATGAGTTGTTTACTGATGCATATCACAATATAGCGTGGATATTACATCAGGCTAAAGCAGATATTGAAGCAATGGAATATATTCAGAAAGGGTTAAAATCAGATCCCGATCATGAAGAGTTGCTAAAACTTAGGGGTAAAATTTCCGGTTCCTGAAACTAAATAGTAAATATACTTCTATCCCCTACTCTCTTGGCATTATTTTCTGCCGTCTCTCTTTCAAGCTCCATGGCAAATTTTGCGGCCATTTTTTGGTCAAAACGTTTACTGACTTTTCGTTTCGGCAACGCTGCCATAGCTCTTCTAATATTTTTACCGTTTACAGCTGCTGTACAAATCACTTTCGAGCTGTTCATCAACTCTTTAAAAGCAGATAGTTCCGGACCCGTCAGTTTGTTTTCACTGTAATCTAGTATAAACTCGGTAAGTAGTGTGCTTTTTTCAGGCTTAGTAAGCATAAGGAGTATGAATTTCTATTTGGCGTTCAGAAATTCATACTCCCGTTATGCTAAATTGTTTCCGAGTTCACATAACTGCCAATAATTTCCTGAAGTTGTTGGCGTCCGCGATTAATTCTGGATTTTACAGTACCCATTGCTGTGTCCGTAATTTCCGCTATTTCTTCGTACGTCAACTGCTGTATATCTCTTAGAATTACAGCTTCCCGAAAGTCTTCGTTCAACTCCTGAAGTGCTCTTTCTAGTTCCTGAACACTCATTTTAAGATGAAGTTCATCATCCTGGAGTATAACCGTATCTGTAATCTGCATTTCACGATCATCAGGATCTGATTCATCAGCGTGGATGGATATTAAACTCATTCGCTGCTTCTTCTTGTACATACTTTTAGCAAGATTCAAAGCAATCGTATACATCCATGTGGAGAGCTTTGCGATTCTCTCGTAAGATTGACGGCTGCGGTAAACTCGCAAAAAGGTCTCCTGCACTAAATCTTCGCAGTCTTCATGGTTGTGTGTGTAGCGATACAAAAAATTATGAAGTCTGTCTTTGTATCTCTGAACGATGATGTCGAACGCCTCAACTACGCCTGATTGTAGTTGTTCCATTACATCTTCGTCTGACATTTGTCTTAAATCGGATACTTTAGAAGCTTTCATAGTATTACCCCTTTTTAGTTGCTTGTTTACCGCAACACCGGGCTAATACTTTTAGCCGATGATGCGCTTAAGCAGAAGGAGAAATATTGATGAGGTATCTAATGTGCCGAAGCCTTTTGCTGCGCGATCTGCATCGAGCAAGGCTTCAAATATCCGAGGCATTTCTGCCAGTCTGAAATTGGAGGCTTCCCGCCACTGGGCATTAAAAATATAATTGTTTCTAATTCCCAGTTCGGACTGAATCTGATCTTTTGAAAGACCTCTTTCAGTTAGCCTGCATATTCGCCAGATATTGCAAAACACAATGTAAAAGAACCCCAACGTTTTAATTACTTCTCCAACGCTGTGATTATTGTGTTGCAACATCTGTTCCGATATGCCAAGTGCCTGGTGTAAATTCCGGTTTACAACAGCATTTTTGAGCTCTACGACGTTGTAATCGCGATATGAGCCGGAAATTTTTTTTATATGATCTATTTCTACACGCTCACCGGTGTCCACAAAAGTACACACTTTTTCCAATTCAGTGGACAGTAGCTTTAAATCCGGGCCTACCATTTGTGCCAGCAGCTGAGCAGCTGCCGGATTAATATCTCTCTTGTGTATGTTTTTTGTCCAATCGGAAATCCAGTCGGGCAACTGATAGTCGGGTACTTCTTCAAACTTATACTCTGATACTTTATCGCTTTTATTAAGTTCCTTACCGAGACCGGTTCTTTTATCCGGAAACTTTGAGTCTATCAAACATAAGACACAAGTTGGATTTGGTTGTTTAATGTAGGAGACAAAATCATTCAGAGATCCATCTTCGGCTTTTTCGCCCAGCTTAATAAAATCCCGAACGATAACCACTCTGCGGTCGGCCATCATAGGATAGCTTCGGGCAATACTTAGCACTTTTGAAGGATCTGATTCAGAACCGTAAATCAAATCAAAGTTAAAGTCTTTTTGCTCATCGGGTACAAATTTGGAGATTTCTTCTTGAAGCATGTCTTTGAAGAAGTCCTCTTCACCGTGAAGGTAATAAACGGGCTTTATCTCTTTTTGCCCTTTTATTTCGCGAAAGGCCTCTTTAAATAGATCTATACTGCTTCTTTTCGCCAAAATTTAACTCTGTTTTTGAGTAATAAAATCGATTGAATGAAGTGGTAAGGTATGAAAAACAGATCTAAATTTTGGATTCAAATTCCATTAACACAGTTCTTTTTGAAGCCATGACACTGTATCTACCCCATCCGGTTTCCACCATATATCCGGTGTCTGTGCTTTGGTAAGAAGATCGGTTTCTATCTTGAATTGCTCTTGAATATCATTGGCTTGAGTTTCAGAGGTTGTATAGACGGTCTGAAGTCCTTCTTTATATTCTTCAATGATTTTGCTCAGCGTATGTTTATCTCCCTGAATCCACTGTAGCACAAATTTATCTGTTGGTTTTGAGATTCTCTCTTCAATCAGAAAATCATTTAGCCAAGCTTGATTAATCTCCAACGCTTTGTTGGTTGCATATCGGTAGAAAAGTGACTGATCCGGTTTTTTATGCTGAGGATTTTTCAGCCAGAATGCTTCTATATAATCAGTAAAGTGACATTTTTGACTGTCCAATTTGAATGGTGCAACTACAATAGCAACAGAGCGACATCCTGTACCGCCATATCTGAAGACTGCTTCAGTCAGATCCTCCATAGTTTCTTTTTCGTGATCAGAAATAAAAGCAATCGAAAAATGTGCCGTCCGCATCAATCGTGGAGTATCAAAGTCTGCGATGTTTAAATCTTTAAGGCTTGAAATGACAGAATTTGCTGAATCTTCTGACCCGGCGAAAAGAACCGCGTCCGCTTCTCTATTTGAAAAATAAGGTAGATCTGTTGAGTACTGCCTCTCACCGATTATGTTTTGGTCATCCAATTTTTCGATTAAAGTTGGAAGCAAATAGGGATCTTTCCTCGACAATTTCCCCCAGTAATTGGCTCCTGCTAAAGCAGTAGACAGCAGGTCCTGCAGACCCACCAATGGTAAATTACCGGCGTGCAGACAGATCACATTTTTATCTTTTAATTGTGATACGTTCAGATTAGACATATTTCCCCATTTAAGCAGGTTTTCTTCCTTTAGTGAACGTTTAAGATGTCGTATCTGATACTTTATATCTTCCAAACCAAAGAGATTTTCTTTAACAGTTTGGTCTATAGCATTTTTCAGAGACAGGTTGTCCGGTTGAAGCCATGCATCAACGGCTTTGGAAATAGCTTTTATATTTTTTTGGGTGTCGCTATACATCTATTCTCTGTCAATTAAAAAATTACATCCCCTCATTTCGGCTTTTTTCCAGCGTCCCATAATTTTAAAACGTCCATTTTCATCCATTATAGCTTTATCGTCAGTTATAATAAATGAACAGGAGTA
>Ga0102943_1001867_pt1 | contig 12675 bp, 7 predicted proteins | sample SalPonC_black_MG_FD_78174 | JGI IMG/M metagenome (GOLD analysis project Ga0102943, IMG submission 78174) | Salt pond soil microbial communities from South San Francisco under conditions of wetland restoration - Salt Pond MetaG... | ecosystem: Environmental > Aquatic > Marine > Intertidal zone >...
AGTTCTTACCAAAACGGGTAAAGTCATTCACGTACAAAGAGCCCATCTGTGTTTGAAGGGTGGAGAAAATGTCTGACAGCTGGATGCCCATTGCTTTGGCTTTATTTCGATCCACGTGCAGCAGGTATTGTGGAATGTTGGCGCGGTAGGTGCTGTAGACCCGGGAAAGCGCCTCATGTTCGTTGGCCGCGAAAATCAGCCCGTTCATCACCTGCGAAAGCTCCGCTACGTCCCGCCCCTGATCATCCTGAAGCCGGAAGTCGAAACCTGAGGATGTGCCGAGCCCGGGTATGGCTGGCGGGTTGAATACCATGACTTGCGCTTCCGCAACTGACCACAGGCTCGACGAAAGGCGAGGAACAACCTGTCCCAGCCCAAGCGCTTCGTCTTCACGCTCCTCCCAGTCTTTCAGAGTGACGATGCCGAGGCCATTGTTCGAGTTTGCGCCCCCCAACAGGGAAAACCCCGATACCGTAATAAAGTCGGTCACCGCAGGGTCTTGCAGAACCAGTTCCGTCACCTTTTCCAGAACAGCATCCGTGCGCTCCAGAGCTGCCGCATCCGGCAGTTGCACGTCCACAAACAGAAACCCCTGGTCTTCCGGTGGCACGAATGCAGCGGGTACGGCCTTGAACAGGCCCGCGCTTGCCAACAGGATTGCAACCAGTGCCACTCCCATCAGGGCGCCCTTGCGCAGCAGCTGCGTTACCAATCTGTCGTAGCCTCTGGTGCTGCTGGTAATCGCCTTCTCGACCGGGCTTAACCACCTTATGGGATTGCTGTCACTGCGACCTAACAAAGCAACACAAAGCGCCGGGCTCAGGGTCAAGGCGTTAATGGATGAGATGATTACCGCGACGGAAATGGTGACGGAAAACTGTTTGTACAATTCGCCGGTAATGCCAGGCATGAAACCAACCGGTACAAACACGGCCAAAAGAACCAGAGTGGTGGCGATGACCGGGCCAGTCACTTCGGCCATGGCTTTTGTGACCGCCTCTCGGATCGGTAATTTCTCTTCTTTCAGCAGCCGTTCAACATTTTCGATGACGACGATGGCATCGTCCACCACAATGCCGATGGCGAGCACCAACCCGAACAGGGTAATGGTATTGATGGAATATCCGAGTGCCGCCATGACGGCAAAGGTGCCAATGAGCGAGACCGGAATGGCGATACTGGGAATAAGAGTGGCCCGCCAATTCTGCAGGAACAGGAACACCACCAGTATGACGAGCCCGACGGCCTGTAGCAGAGTGATAACGACTTCGTCGATGGAGCGGCTGATGAAATCGGTGCTGTCGAACAGGATGCTGTGCTTTACACCGTCTGGAAACGCGGGAGCTGCGTCATTGACAACCTTCTTGACCTTTTCTGCAACGTCCAGCGCGTTGGCATCCGGTAGCTGATAAATCACGACGAATGCGGTATCACGATTGTTCAGCTTGGCCGTTGACGCGTAGGAGCGAGAACCCAGCTCGATGCGACCGATATCCTGCAGACGCACAAATCCGCCGTCGGGGCTTGCGCGCAGAATGGTCTGAGCGAATTCGTCCGGGTCCGAGAGCCGCTCGCGACTCTGTATGCTGTACACAAATTGCTGGCCAGCAGGCACTGGCGACTGCCCCAACTTGCCGGCCGCCACAATCTGGTTCTGTTCCCTCAACGCTGCGGCTACCTCGGCAACGGTGATATCAAGCGCAGACATACGCTGGGGGTCCAGCCAGATCCGCATACTGTAATCTTTCGCGCCCATCACCTCAGCGGAGCCAACACCCGGCACACGTCCCAGGGTCTCAACGAGATTATTGGACGCAAAATTACTGAGAAAAACACCGTCCAGATCCGGCCGCTCCGAGGTCAGGTTAATACCCATCAACATATTGCCAGCCTGCTTTCTGACAACCACACCCTGCCGCCGCACTTCGTCCGGCAAGAAGGGCTCGGCCAATGCAACGCGGTTCTGCACGTTTACCTGTGCGATATCTGTATCAGTGCCGCTTTCAAAGGTCAGCGTTATCTTGGCTGCACCATCACTGGATGCGGTCGACTCGATGTAGATCATTCCCTCCACACCATTGAGCTGTTGCTCAATGGGCCGGATAACCGACTCCTCCACAACCTGCGAACCGGCACCAGGCAGAGAAGCCGACACCTGAACCTGGGGTGGCGCCATATCCGGGTACATATTGACCGGCAGCCCCCCTAAGGCCAGCAGACCTGCGAGGGTTATCAGGATGGAAATGACAAACGCAAACTTCGGTCGCCGAATAAAAACACTGCTTATCATTTCGCGGCCTCATCACCAGTGGTGAGCACACCTGTCTCGGGATCGATATGTTTCTGTAATGGGGCTACGGTCACCCCTGACCGCACTTTTTGCATGCCTTCGACGATGACCCGGTCGCCTACTTCCAGCCCAGTCTGGACAACGATCATGGCACCTCTGCGGGGGCCAGTGGTTATGAAACGCTGCGCCACCTGTTCCTGGTCATTAACTACCAACACGAAGGTGCCTTCGAGTGTTTCCTGCAAAGCCACCTGGGGTACCAGAATCCGATCTTCACCGGCCTGACCCTGAATATGCAGAGTGACATAAAGCCCGGGCACCAGAACCGACCCTGAATTGGGGAAGACCGCACGCATGGCAACGGTGCCGGTGGAGGCGTCGGTCTGGACGTCCGCGAAATCGAGGACGCCAGCGGCAGCATATCGTTGCCCGTCCGGTAAGGTCAGGTATAGCTCAAGGTTTCCAGCCAGGTTGCTGGCAGCCGCTTGCCCGGCACGACGATAGCTCACGAAATCCGACTCATTAACCTGGAAACTGACATAAATGGGGTCTGTTACCAGGATCTCGGTAATCGGTCCACTGGAGGGACTGACGACAGCGCCGGAATCGAAATTAAGCTTGCCAATCCAACCATCAAATGGCGCCCGGATTTCGGTATAACCCAAGTTGTTTTGGGCTTTTTGTAAAGCGGCTTCTGCACTTTGAAGGCGCCCTTCAGCAGCACTGAAACGATCCTGGAGTTTGTCCAGATCCGCCGCTGAAAGAAAACCTTTCTCAGAAACCTCTTTACCGCGCTCCAGGTTTCTGGTGGCCGAGGCCAGCTCCGAGCGAGATGCAGTCAACTCCGCTTGAGCCTGGCTGAGGGTTGCACTGGCGACAGTGTCCTCGAGGCGAACCAGCAGTTGATCTTTTTCTACCCGGGAGCCTTCTTTAAAGTTGATTTCCTGAATTTCCCCCTCGATGCGGGCAGAAATATCCGCCCTCGCTGACGGGGCGGTTCTCGCTACGAATTCCCGGGATGGCCTCACTTCAGAGCTGCTTACCGTCACAACGGAAACTGCGACCGGTGCGTTTTGAGTCGTCTCAGCTGGCTCCGAGCAGCCAGCGATAAAAGAAACGCACACAAACAGCCCAAAAAAGCATGCGGATTTCATGCTGGGGCGTTTCTGGGGGTGACGGATTTTCAACATTGATTTTCCTTTTTGTTCTCAGAGGGCCTGTGTATCTTTTGTATTTGGTGCGGTCGAAGGACGCCTTTTGCCATGATCAATAATGTGCTCGCCTAAAAAGCTAATTAATGTTCATCCTACCCAAACCAACCAAATCTGGGAAACGAAAGTGAAAGCAAAAAACAGGGTGAAGAAAAATGGCGCTTTTATCTTCCCATATGCTGTGCCTGGGGCAGGACAATGACCTCTAGAGCGGACGCCTTTGAGCCGCTGGCACATCAGGGTTGGCGGTCAAGGAATAAGCGGGTCATTACCGAGAAGAAGAAAGCCGCAGAGAGGCTGCACATGACAATGCCGGTCAGTCCCTCGACCGTCGCGATAATGCGCCAGGGGGGCGAGACAACCAAATCGCCATAACCGATAGTTGTATAAGTAACGCCGGAGAAGTAAACCGCAGATTCAAAATACGGGACCGCACCGCCCCAATAATAAAAGCAGGCCCAAATCACTATCTGGGCCGTGTGACTGATAAGAAGAATCCATACCAACCTTACAAAAAGCCATGTAAGCGGCCAGAAATCGAAATTAGGCTCATGCCCGGTATTAAGACCGGACAACCATCGCATAGACACGGTTAAAAACGCGGTATGAATCAGTACGGTTGCAGCCACCAGGCCAAATGTTAGCACCAGGATAGATGTCATCTGTATTGTTTGCCTGTCTAGTGTTTCAGGGAAAACGAATCTGTCACTGAACGATCCGAGGCTGGAATAATGAGCTTAATAGAGCGCAACGCTCTCGAACCGCAAACGCAAGTGGCCTGTGTTGTCTCGCATTTCGAGGTGATTTCCAACAATCCGGTAGTCGGTAATACTGTCGAGGGTTTCCCGGAATTCATCTGCCTGTTCCATGCCTTCCAGGCATGCTTTCAGGGTCGAAGCCAACTGGGAAAACATCAACTTCGAGTCCTCTGTTTTGTATGACCCGGTAAGGGCATTGCACCCATCGGAACCAGCTACCCGCCCGTCTTCATGGAAAACGAGGTGCGGTTCACGCTGGCTCTGGGCCCGCTGGACGCCTTCGGAGTTCAGTAAAGTGAGGCGCCAATAGGTGTTCTCCAATGTTGCCAACTGAATGCCCGGAGGGCAGGACAGGCCCGGCGAGACACCAATAAAACGCTCCGGAACCAGCGTACGGACTGGGCCCGGCCCTTCCATCGGCATGCGCTGGGCCAACGTGCCTTCAAGACTGACCCGCATTTCTTCGCCCGGCTCCCCGCCGGCAGCGAGGTACGCCTCCTGAAGGGCCCGATTGTCCGCTTCCGTGGCCACCGGCATTTCCAGGCCGGTCAGGCATTCTCTGAACCGGCCAGCGCCCGCCATATAGCGGTATTGGCCCGCGAGCAACAGGCGTGGTTCAAGCTGCTCGAATGTCGGGAGTCTGGACAGGCTGTAGTTGAGTTCGGACTCGATACGTTGACCATTCATATCGAGTAACCGTAATTCTTCCGTGCCTATCCTCTCAAACCGCTTGGGGGCTTCTTTTCCTCCGTGGAGGATCAACTCCCGGCCATCCGATGAGTGAAGATAACGCCCGATGTCAAAAAATGGACCAGCATCTTTCCCCTGGTAGGTTTCACTCAGCATATACACGCCATCAGGCAGCAGGTTCAGGTGCAGATCGATGCCCGGGCAATCGGCGCAGGGCAAAGTTCCTGAAAACGTCGCTGGCAAACGGCTCACTTTCCCGCGGGCATCGTCACTTCGAACGGGCCGCAGCCGCAAAGTGGCTTCAGACGGGAAACCGCGGGTAATCACTTGGTGGACTTCATCGGTCGCAAACAACAGGTTCTCACCGTCATAAAGGCGCGCTGCCAGTCGATAGGTGTGGCGTGGATCGATTTGCGCCTCATCGTATTCGATAGTGAACGGGTAAGGTGGCTGACCTGCCTCCCTGATAGTAACTTCACCAATCCGCTCAGCCGGCGCATCGGCAACACTGATGTCTTCCAGTTTAACTTCCAGTCGGACATCCGGGGGCACGGCGATACGTTCGAGGTAAATAGCTTCGCCAGTAACCTTGGCAGTCCCGGGATCAGAGGTCAGGGAGGCGCAGCCTGCCAGCATGAGAACGGCAAAAATATTTAATAATACTTTCATATTCAGTCCGCCTTACGAGGTTTCATCGTTATTAAAAATGCTATCCATACCAGCAACCCGATCGCTACAACTGACAGAAAAGATGCTCCAGGTGCAGGGTTAAGCGATTCCGGCGGCTTAGGCAGGCGTGGGGCCAACGCGGCCGCCTGAGGCAGAACCGGAAAGATCGCTTCGTGTTTCCCGGTCGCCGAATTGATACGCTCGACGACTTGGTCGGTTAAAGGAAGGGCGCGAGGGACAAAGCTTGCTGCAGGCCCCTGAGAAGAGAGCCGAACCCCGTCCGGCGCAGCAGGGCCTGCCAGCACGAGCTGAGTGGCAAGGGTATCTACCGTGCTGGTGAAACCAGACATTTCCGACCCCTCATGCTGACCAGAGATAAACCGGGCATAATCGGCCGGCCCAACCCTCGCGGGCTGCAGGTAGGGGAAAACAATACGGTTATTGCTCTGGACCCAGTTGTCCACCTCGATCAATGAAAGCCCGCGTTGCAGCAACGCCAGCGCCGAAGAGTTTCCGATGGGTTGCATCAGAATGGCGATATCGGCACCGCTTTCAAGCAACGCATCAGCCAATGCGCCGGGTGTATCACCACTCACCGCTCTTAGCTCTGAGTTGAGCTCCAGGCCATTGATAAGAGATTCTGCTGCTCGAAAACCACTCGAACCTACCGGGCCGGTCGCGATCGTATCTGCCTCCGCAAAGGTGTCGATATCCGGGTTCAAGGCAAAGGCATGCAGAAAGCTCGTGCCCACCAGAGCAACGGCTTCGAAGCCCTGCCGCAAAGGTGGCTGGCCAGTGGCGGGATCCACCGAACCGGGCGCAAAAAAAGCGGGCGCGCTCACCAGCGCCAGACGAACGCTCCCGTCCGCGACAGCACCGAGTGGATCCGGCGAACGGACCAGATTGACATTACTTGTCGGAAAAGACCGTCTCAGTTGTCTTAACACTGTTCCAGCTTCGCCGTCCGCGTTTGCGGAAAGTGAAACCGCGAGGCTCAGGGCCTGCAGATCCTTCGGGCCTGGCTCACCATCTATCAGACCCAGGCGAATCAACTCACCACGGACCACTTCTCTCGGATCTTCTCCGCGCAATGAGACCCGCCTGCCCAGCGCCTGGATCTGCGCCTCTCCGATTGCGCCTTCCAGTTTAGCGAGGATACCTTCAAGCGCCGGATAGCGCTGAAACACCGCCTCGCGGTATACGATGGCCGCATCGTGGCGTGGGAAAAATTCAAGATCGTCGTCGAGCGTATAGAGGTCGAATGTCTCGATTCGGGGGTCGGCTGAGTAAATCTGGGCAACGTCGATCTCACCGTCCATAAGCTTTTCGGTGAGCGTGCTCTGGTCTGCGGTTGTAACCTCGAGGATCCGATTGAAATCCATGCCGTTGCGTCGCATCAGTGGCGCCAGTCCGTCGACAGGACGTTCCCGGAACTCGCTGTCGACACCGAGCGTCAGGCGGTTGGAATACTGTGCAAGGTCGGAATAACTGCGAATGCCCAGCGCACGTGCCCGCTCGCTCAGCATTACAAGTCCGGGCCTGCTTTCGAAGCCCAGGGGCTCGCTCCACGAGAGACCGAGCGGCGAATAGCGATCGCGCAGTAATCTGACAGCAGAACCCGAATCGGCATCGGGCTGCTGCGTAAGACCCAGCAGCGCAAGCCCGGTCCCTGTGGATTCAGGATAAAGATCGATCTCACCGCGCTTCAGGGCCTCCATTGTAATTCTGCTGCCACCCAGCCCGTTACGCCGTTGAACGGGAATACCCTCGGCTTCCGCCAGTTCCGCAATGAGTTCAGCGACAATGCGGTCTTCCGGTGACTGCTTGCCGCCAACCTGAAGCGGCTCCCGATTGATACCGCATCCAGCAAGAAGAAAAACGAGAACCATGGTGAGTAAGATGCTGCGGAAGAGTCTCACGACGACGCTCCTTGATTTTCTGGCTGGTCCGCTTTTGATCCGGCATCGCCGGCCACCGTTGTTTTCACACGTTCAGCGCGAATCGCCCGCATGAAGCCCGCAACCTGCAGCAACAGCACGACCGAAAACGGAATCGCACCAGTAACGGCCATAGCCTTGGCGACCTCGACCGAGCCACTGAACAGAGTAGCCACAGTCAGCACAGCGACCAGCGTACCCCAAACCAGCTTATAGCTGAGCGGCGGGTTCAACTGGCCATCGCTGGTCATCATCGAAAGCACAAAACTGCCCGAATCTGCAGAGGTCACCAGAAAGATAAATATCAGAAACAGGGCAACGAAGCCCAGTATCTGCCCGAGCGGGAAGAATTCAAGAAACACAAAAAACGCTCTGCTGACATCCTGCGACACGAGTTCGGCGATGCCTCCACCGCCAAACAATTCGATGAAGATTCCCGCTCCGCCCAGCACGGCGAACCAGAACAGCGAGAACAGGGTCGGTACGATGATGACGCCTGCGCAGAATTCGCGAATGGTTCTTCCGCGACTGATACGCGCGATGAAAATTCCGACGAACGGCCCCCAGGCCAACCACCAAATCATGTAAGTGAGCGTCCAGTTGGCCGTCCAGTCCTGGAGCCCCTCATAGGGCATCAGGTGAAACGCCATGGCAGGCAACTGCGTGAGGTAAGTGCCTATTGAGTCGACGAGCCCCTCGAAGATAAACGCGGTCGGCCCGAGCACCGCTATGTAGACCACCATGAGCACCGCAACCGCCATATTGATGTTGGACAGCAGCTTTATGCCGCGATCCACGCCGACCGAGGTGGAGGTCATGTAGGTAGCGTACATCACGAACATGACCAACAACGACATGCTGAAATTCAGTGGTGTACCGATCAGCTCGCCGAGGCCGGCACGAATCTGCAATGTGCCCATGGTCAGCGATCCGGCAAGGCCGAAGACCACCGCGAACACGCCGAGAATGTTGGCGATCTGGCCCAGGCGCTGACCTGAGACGCCGGGGAAAAGCGATTCGATGGGCGTCGAAATCAGAGGCTTTTTCTTTTTGCGAAACGTGAAATAGGCGATCACCATCGCGCAGACACCATAGATGGACCAGGCATGCAGGCCCCAATGCAGATTGGTCAGCATAAACGCGGCGCGGGCTGCTTCAGCGGTTTCGCCGGGCATGCCCGGCGGATCGCGGAAGTGATAAAGCGGCTCAGCGACACCCCAGAAAATGAGCCCCGCCCCCATGCCGCCGGCAAAAAGCATCGCAATCCACGAAACGGTGGAAAACTCGGGCTCTTCGTCATCACCGCCAAGCTTGACGCCGCCATAAGGCCCCAGGGCCAGAAAAGCTGCCAGAACCAGAAAGCCGGTACTGATCAGAAGCCAGTACCAGCCAATGCTGGTTAGCATGAATGTGGTGAAACCCAGCGATGTACCGCTCATACCCTCCGGGTCAATCAGCCCCCAGCCGCCAAAGGCAGCAACGAGGATCAGCGATACAACGAATACTCGGTTCGGGACGAACTTTTTGGAAGCGTTTTGGGGATTGCTCACAACATCACTTCTGGATCAACCTTGATTTCCACCTGTTTAACTATTGTAGCGAACACTCGATTTCCCGCCTGCGCGCGCTTGCGCGAAGTCATAAGCCGGTTTTTCCGTTTCTCGGCAGATCCACAGAGCCTTCCGGCGGGTAATCAAGGGTGTCTATCAACTCTGCCCGGGTTTTCTTGTCAAATTCCGGGAAAGGCAGTTTCTGGCCTGCGCGCAGTTCGCGCATGATGGCCTCGACCCGGGAGGCACGCTCATCATCCACGCCTGAGTCCCTGGCAAGGTAATTGATGGTGGAGGGGAACGCGAAGGCAGTGCCTGACTGTTCGACCATATCGATCAAGCGAAGGAAAATATCTTCCCGGATACTGAAAAACTCGCTGAAGTCGTTGGTTTTGATATAGGCGAATATTTCGATGTCCACCGAATGGTCGCCGAAGCCAGCGAATCTGGCACGTGCCGGCTCCGGCGCTACCATGGGATGTTGCAGCAACAACTTCCGAACTTCCGCCAGTAGCCAACGCAGTTGGTCCGGTTTTGTTTCGTAGCGAAGATTTATCGTGTTCTGCAGCAACATCTGGTCACGCCGCGTGAGATTTTCGATGTTCAGGTTGACGAACTCAGCGTTGGGTACAGTGATAATCGAGTGGTCCAGAGACCGAATTTTTACGGATCGCAGGCCGATACCCTCGACGACGCCCATATGGTCTCCGAAACAACAGAAATCCCCGACTTCGACAGGCTTGTCAGCATAGAGCGTAATACCGCCAATCAGGTTTTCCAGTGTGCTGCGAGCGGCCAGTGCAACCGCAAGCCCGCCGATACCCAGACCGGCGATCACGCCTTGATACGGAATTGACAGTATTTCTGCCAGAAACAGGATTGCACCGATGACTACGGCAAGTTTGGCCATTGACGTGACCAGCGACCGCAGAATTTCGTTCCGGTAGTGGAAGTAACTATGGGCGTGGGTACCCATAACTTCGCTTACTTTATCTACCAGGTGATAGGCAAGCCAGCCGCCCGCAATGGAGAGGACCACCCCGATGAAAACGCGCAGAGGTATATCGACGGCCTGGGGGAGCCCCAGAATGCCGAGCGCAAGCAGACCAAGACCGGCAACCAGAATAAGGCGCAGCGGCCATAAGAAACGGGCCTTGGGAGAGAGCGACTGGTCTTCCCCTTTTTCATTGAGCCGGAATATTTTTGCAATCAGCCAGGTAAAGGCCCAGCTCACCGGAATACTGATGACCAACAGCAACAACAGTGCAATCCACTGCCACAACTCCATTCCCGCACCAGACTCCTTGAGCAAGGCACGGTGGATCCCGCGAGCGCTGTTGCGAATTTCAAAAAACGGCGTTGGCTCCCAGGTCTGGTTTTCCTGCGCCAGCGGCATATCTTCCATTGCAATAAAAAGCTGGCGCACGCTGGCGATGGTGTCGGAATTGAACTGCCAGCGAATCGATCCATCCGGCTGCTCCACTGGCTGAATTGCGACTTTCCCCTCGGGATGTATAAAGTGCGTATAGGCTGCCTGCCGATGCGGGTCGTCAGGTATCTCCTGGCGTAATGGCAGGCCAATACGATGCAGAATGCCGATCAGATATTCGCCAAGCAGCATTCCCTCGTCCTCACGCACGGCCGCTGCAATTTGTGACAGATCCATTGTTTCAAGAAACAGCTCTGACTGGCCGCTTCGGGCATTCGCCCACTGTTCCAGGAAGGTTCGCATGGTATCGCGCGGTGACTTGAGGTCGTGATGTTCCTCCGGATGCGGTACCGTTCCGTCGCGACTCTGCAGCAGAGCCGCGAGCGACTGTTTCATGTCCTGTTCCGGTGGAACAACGATTTGCCACGATCGGGAGCCTGTTGCCTCAGCCGTGGTACTGGCGCGGAACGTGAGCGAGCGGGATGAATCGGTTCCTGCTTGATTCAGCACCGCGGTATACTCCCCGGCGCCACCAGGATCACTGTCTGGCCGAACTGCCTGTGGCCTGAAGGTCAGACGGTCAACAATCTGGAACAGCAAGCGCGCGAGATCGATGCGATCATAGAGCGTCAGCGGCCGGTCAAATTCTGAAAAGTCCAGCAAGGGTAAAACAACGCCAAATCGATCACTTCTTCCCTCGCCTGAGTTGTTACCGGCTTCGAGGAAGGATATCAGCGTGGACTCAACGCTCGAGGCGTCGAGGGATTTGGAGAAGGTCTCCCCTGGCTGTCGGTCCGAGCGAACACCTGTCCACCAATCTCCGGTGCCGAAACGTCCCATGAAGCTTTGTTGGTCCGGTGACATAACGAACGTCAGCACGCCTTCGCCCGCCGCGTCAGACCAGGTTCCCGACAACTGGTTGCCGTTGACCTGCCCTTCAACCGAGCCGTCAAAACCGGGGTAGGAACCGACAACCCGGTCGCCGCTTTGCTGAAGTTCCATAACGGTACCACCGTTACGCCACTGGGTGTCCCAGACTCCGGTCCAATCGGTTTTTTCAGCAGCAGCCAGCGTGAGCGGCCAAGCTGCCAGAACAATGATCAACCCGAAACAGCCAATCAGGCGCGTCTTGAGGTAATTCGCAGCAAAACAAACAGAAATGACGAACAGGGCCAAAAAGCTGCCGTGCCGCGTGCAAGTATTGGGCTGGGCGCACCCTTGTGTGAACATTGCCTTTCCTTATTATTATCAGCGGTCTTGGCTATTTCTGAGGCTCTCTTTAAGAAAGCCTCAGGCTCTTCCACCCGGAGCCTTGGTTCGATAGTCTATGCGCTGCTGGATGATATCCTACCTAAACGTTATCGGTTGGGAAATCGAACTGGCCTGTTAAAATGTTGTACGGATAAAAAAATGCGCCGATTGCTATGGTCAACCACTCTGCCGGCATTGTTCCTGCCAGAAAGCCGGTTTACCTGCCAGCAGAACATCGCCATCAGTCTCGATGCATCTTTCTGAAGAGCGATCGAACCAATCAGACAGTCCCTCAATTGGCAGCCAGAGACGAATGCCGTAATTGATAGTCGACAAAGGAAATCAAGATGAATAGTTCCAAGCTGGTGGCAAGTTTTCTGATGCTTTGTGTTGGTTTTGCAGCGCTCGCTGGCTGCTCCACCAGTTCGGAGGTGAAAAGTATCAAAAAGGCGTCGGGTGCTATAGAAGCGCCAGAGCAGATTCTGGTTCTGGCTGTAAGCCCCAAGGAGTCAAACAGGGCCGTGATGGAGAACGCGCTGGTGTCTCGCCTCAACAAGGCGGGCTTTAAGGCCACGGAATATGGCGCTGCGCCCTCCATGCCCTGGGCAGATTCAGAGGCAGTGCGAGCGAAGGTAAAAGAGCGCCTGCAGACACAGGCTGCCGATAGCGTGTTAACCGTCTCGCTGGTCAGAAAAAATCGTAAGGTAGAGTATGTGCCCAACCAAGTTGTCTTCAATCCGGTAACCACGAACATCGGCGCTCTTGCTTCCGTCACCTACATGGAAACCATGACGATTCCGGACCATTACGAGGAATCCACTGAATACATCCTGAGAACAACATTGTTCGATACGGACTCTGGCAACGCGATCTGGCAAATGTTTTCCAGC